>Ga0224496_10000053_pt1 | contig 85222 bp, 76 predicted proteins | sample SF_Jul11_sed_USG_2_FD_168127 | JGI IMG/M metagenome (GOLD analysis project Ga0224496, IMG submission 168127) | Sediment microbial communities from San Francisco Bay, California, United States - SF_Jul11_sed_USGS_8_1 | ecosystem: Environmental > Aquatic > Marine > Sediment | place: USA...
TTTTTTTGCAATTTGACATCTGCCGTAGGTGGAGTATAATCTCGCCGCGACATAGTACTTAAATACGTAATAAATATATAAGATAGCCTGAAGATAATTCCATCAACACCCAGGAGTTGTTATGCCAAGTTCCCTGCGTTGGAAAGCCGGCCTGCTTTTTTTCATGATCATGTTCTCGGTAATGACGGTGCTGCCGTCGTTCAAGTCCGTGCCCGACTGGTGGGCGAAATACCTGGCGCCGGGCGGTTTGCGCCTGGGCCTCGATCTCCAGGGCGGCATGCATCTGGTGATGAAGGTCAACCTGGCCAAAGCCATTGAAAACAACCTGGACCTGGCGGCCCAGGATCTCAAGGAAGCCTTGGCCGAAAAAAAGATCACCGTGGTCCGCACCTCGTCGCCGGATAAAACCCAGGTTATTCTCACCCTGCCCAATACCGGCGCCCTTGACACCGTAAAACAAGTGCTCAAGGATGATTTCCCGGAACTGGACAGCACGATCCAGGCCGAAGAGGGCAGCTTCCCCCGCATCTTCCTGAGCCTCAATGCTGAAAAAATCGACTTTATCAATAATAATGCGGTCAACCAGTCCCTGGAAATCATCCGCAACCGGATCGATCAGTTCGGCGTGGCCGAGCCGGTTATTGTCCGCCAGGGCGCCGATGAGATCATCATCCAGTTGCCCGGGGTCAAAGACGCGGACCGCGCCCTGAGCCTGATCGGCCGCACCGCCCAGCTCGAATTCAAGCTGGTGGATGATGCCGCCGGTCTCAACCTGAATCAGCTGATCAACCAGGCCGTCCAGGCCGGCCAGTGGGCCGAAGGCGAGAGCCGGAGAAAACTCAACCTGGCCCTGCAGAATGCTCTGCCGGCGGGTTCCGAGCTTTATTTTGAAAAGGATGTGGACAAAAAGACCGGCAAGGAGACCAAGACCCCGATCCTGATCAAGTCCCAGGTTTTGCTCACCGGCGAGATGGTCAAGGATGCCCAGGTCCGGGTGGGGGGCAATTTCAACGAGCCCTATGTCAGCCTTGATTTCACCGGCCGCGGCGGCAAGATCTTCGGCCAGGTCACCGAGAAAAACGTCAACAAACGCTTTGCCATTGTCCTTGACGAGGTGGTCCGTTCGGCCCCGGTTATCCGCGAAAAAATCATGGGCGGCTCCGCCCAGATCTCCGGCAGCTTCTCCTATGAAGAGGCGGCCGATCTGGCCATTGTCCTCAGGGTCGGCGCCCTGCCCGCCCCGGTGGAAATCATCCAGAACCTGACGGTCGGCGCCTCGCTGGGTAAAGACTCGATCCAGAAAGGGTTGATGTCCGGTGTTTTGGGCACCATCCTCGTGTTGATTTTCATGATGATCTACTACCGGCTTTCCGGCCTGATCGCCAACGCCGCCTTGATCCTCAACGTCCTGATGCTTTTTGCCGGTCTGGCGATGATGGGCGGCACCCTTACCCTGCCCGGTATTGCCGGTATCATCCTCTCCATCGGCATGGCGGTCGACTCCAACGTTCTGATCTTTGAGAGGATGCGCGAGGAGTTCGCCCTGGGCAAAACCGTGAAGTCAGGCATTGAAGGCGGCTACGACAAGGCCTTCTGGACCATTGTCGACTCCCAGGTCACCACCCTGATCACCGCCCTGGCCCTGTTCATGTTCGGCACCGGCCCGATCAAGGGCTTTGCCGTCACCCTGTCCTTGGGCGTCTCCTTAAACCTGTTGACCACCCTGTTCGGCACCCGGCTGATCTATGACCTGCTCTATTACAGCAAGCGGTTGAAACCGCTCAAGTTCCTGCAGTTTATCAAGAAACCCAATCTCGATTTCATGGGGATTCGCAAGTTCACCATTACAATTTCCGCAATCCTGGTTCTGATCGGCCTCTTCTCCTTTGTCGAGATCCTGCTCGGCCAGGCCAACCTGGGCGTCGATTTTTCGGGCGGCACCATTGTCCAGTACAAATCAAGTGCGCCGTTCACCTTGAAAGAGGTGCGCCAGGCCCTTGACAACAGCCAGATCGAGGGCGCGGTGCCCCAACAGGTGGAGAATGAAAACCGGTTGATCATCAAGGTCAAAAAATCGGAAAAGGTGGTCGGCCATATCACCAAAGAGGTAACCGAACTGCTCAACAACCGGCTGCCGGACAAAAATTTTGAGATTGAAAGCCAGTCGGAAATCGGCTCATCGGTGAGCGATGTTCTGCGCAACAAGGCCCTGCTGGCCATTGCCATTTCCCTGCTGGGAGTAATCTTCTACCTGGCGATGCGCTTTGACATGACCTTCGGCGTTGCCGCCGCCGCGGCCACCTTCCACGATGTCCTGGTGGTGCTCGGTCTCTGCTGGCTGATGGATATGGAGATCACCCTGCTCATTGTCACCGCCCTGCTTACCCTGGCCGGCTACTCCCTGAACGACTCGGTGGTTGTCTTTGACCGGATCCGGGAAAACATGAACAAAGCACCGGGCACCAGCTTTGCCGCGACCATCAACAATAGCGTCAACGAGGTGCTGGGCCGAACCATTGTTACATCATTAACCACGGGCCTGGTCCTGGTCGCCCTTTATGTCTGGGGCGGCTCGGTGATCCATGATTTCTCCTTTGCCTTGCTTGCCGGCCTGGTGGTGGGAACCTATTCATCAATCTTTGTGGCCAGTCCGCTGCTCCACCTCTGGCGCCGCGACTAGGAGTTGCTTGAAGATGATTGCTTTGGATCTGCCTGAAAACATCAGGGAAATGGCGCCCGGGGAAAAATTTCAGTTCCGCTGCCACCCGGAGGTTGCCTGCTTCACCGATTGCTGCCGGCAACTGGACCTGGCCCTGTCGCCCTATGATGTCTTACGGCTGCGGGGGCATCTTCAGCTCTCCGCCGCCGAGTTCCTTGAGAAATATGCCCTGATCGAGCAGGAACCCGGCGCGACCTTTCCCACGGTGTATCTGGCCATGGTCGACGACGGCCGGGCCAGCTGCCCCTTTGTCAGCGCGCAAGGCTGCAGGGTCTATGCGGACCGGCCAGGGGCCTGCCGCATCTATCCCCTGGGCCGGGGCGCTTTTTCCGCGCCGGACGGCTCCAGCCAGGAGCTGCATGTATTGATCCGGGAACCACATTGCCAGGGCTTTGACGCATCCGCCCCCCGCGACCTTGACGACTGGAAAAAAGACCAGGAGCTTGCCACCTATAACCAGGTCAACGATGAGTTACTCGCCGTCCTCCAGCACCCGCGGGTAAAACAAGGGCTCCAGCTGTCGGCCAATGAGCGGGAGGCCTTTATCCTGGCCCTCTACCGGCTCGACGAGCTGCGCGAACGCCTTGGGGCAAACAGCCTGGAGCCAAGCCTGGAATTAAGTGACCATGAGCGACAAATGGTTGCCGACGATGATCTCGCCCTGTTACGATTCGGCATCAGGTGGGTGCAACATGCCTTGCTCAACAAATGAGACAGATTCAACCAGCTTCCCCGAGGCCATCATCGGCATGAAAACTTCCCGCAGCGCCGTACTTTCCCCTAAACTCATCGACCAGCTTCTTGATATTTCCCGGGAATACAGCGAAACCGAAGGCGGCTGCCACGGCTATGACCACTCGGAAAGGGTGCATACCCTGGCCCTGCATATCGGTCGCCTGATGAACGCCCGGCTCGACATCCTGAGCGCCGCCGCCCTGCTCCACGACATCGGCCGCCAATATGAGACCAAGTCCCAGGGCAAGATCTGCCATGCGCTCAAAGGGGCGGAAATGGCCAAGGCAATCCTCACCGAGCTTAAATTTCCCGAGGATATCCAGCAGGAGATCATCCACTGCATCGAATCCCACCGCTACCGCAACAACAATATCCCGCAGAGCCTGGAGGCGAAAATCCTCTTTGACGCCGACAAACTCGATTCGATCGGCGCCATCGGCATCGGCCGCGCCTTTCTCTTTGCAGGCCAGGTCGGCGCCCGCTTGCACAACCAGGAGGTGGATATCGAAAAAACCTCCTCCTACACCAGGGAAGACACCGCCTACCGGGAATTCCTGGTCAAGCTCAGCAAGGTGAAAGACAAGATGCTGACCCCGGAAGGCAAAAGGCTGGCCCTGGAACGCCACGAGTTCATGGAAATCTATTTCAAACGCCTTGAAAAGGAAATCAACGGGTAACCATGGATAAGCCCTCAAAAAACACCGTAGTCATCATCGTCAACGAACTCAGGAAATCAATCCTGCTGCTGACCCTGACCCTGGTGCTGGCCAGCCTGGCATTCTACTATTTTTCCACCCCGCTCCTGAACTTTCTCCAGGACCACCTTGAACAGAAGCTGGCCTTTTTCACCATTGCCGGCCCCTTTCTCGCCCATGTCAAGATCTCCCTGGCCCTGGCTCTGTTCACCTTCATGCCCGCCATTATCTACTGTTTCTGGCGCGCCCTGGCCAAGCCCTTCAAGCTCAGCCGCCTCAACGTCTTCTGGTTCGTGGTTTTCACCTGTCTGCTTTTTTACGCGGGTACGGCCTTCTGTTATCTGCTGACCCTGCCCTACGGCGTTAAATTCCTGCTCGGTTTTCAATCGGAACAGCTCAGGGCGGTGATCTCGATCAACCGCTTTGTCTCCTTTGTCTCCATCTTCATCCTGGCCTTCGGCTTTATCTTCGAGCTGCCGATCTTTATGATCTTTTTGGCCAAGACCGGGCTCATCGCCCGCAAAACCTTTGAAAACAACCGCCGCTACGCCCTGCTCGTCATCAGCATTGTCGCCGCCCTGCTCACCCCGACGCCGGACGTGGTCAATATGCTGCTCATGGGCGGCCCGCTCTACATTCTGTACGAAGCCGGGATCCTGGTGCTCAAGTTCCTCAGAATACCCTGAGGCAAGCTCTGCACAAATAGGACGATTGCATGATGGCCCGTTCTATGCTATTAAATTTTGTTACGAGATGGGAACGCGAGCAGTTTTATTGGTCAGGATCGTCCTGATAAACGGAAAAACGGGTTATACTTCATACCGATATGCCATCAAGATTTTCCCTGCAAGAGCGCAAAAAAATTATTTTACTAAGCACCCTGATCTTCTTGATCGTCGGGGCCTGGTCTATTTTCGGGCCATTCGGCGCCTTGAAATATTACCGGGTCGCCGGTGAGCTTAAGGAGGTGCAGACCAGAAACAAAGGGCTAACCCAGGCCAACGACAATCTGCGCAAGGAAATAATCAAGCTCCGGACCGACCCGGCCTATCTTGAAGAAGTGGCTAGAAAAGAGTTCGGCCTCCTCAAGAAAAACGAGGTGGTCTATGACTTCAAACCCCATGAAAAGCGGCATCATTAATCGGCAAAAGCCAAGTCAGCTCTCCCGCCCCCCTGGGATCCAACAACAATCCGCGGCCCAGCCTCAGCCCACCCGGGCAAGGTCATCGATAATCCAGCGCGCCGCGTCATAAAGATCCTCGGCCACACTCACCGGCTGGATCTGCTGATGGGGGCCGATATACTCCCGGTCGCCCCGCCCGTAACCGCTCAACACCAACAGCCCCTTGGCCTTACAGGCCGCCGCCGCCTTGAGATCGGACCAGCGATCGCCGACCACATAGGAACCGGCCAGATCGAGATCCAGCTCCCTGGCCGCTTCCGTAAAAAGGCCGATCTTTGGTTTGCGGCAATCACAGGCCAGCCGGAACCTCTCCTCCTTGGCCTCGGGATGATGAGGGCAAAAATAGATCCCATCGACATGGGCGCCGGCCGCCGCCAGCTCTTTATTCATCTTGGCATGCACCTCGCCGACCAGGCTTTCCGGAAAATAACCCCGGGCCAGACCGGACTGATTGGTGACCACCACCACCGGGATAGACTGCTCATTAAGCAGACGAATACCGGCCGCGGCCCTGGGCAGCATCACAAACCTGGTGATATGGTTGATATAGCCCATCTGCTCGTTGATGGTTCCATCCCTGTCTAAGAATACCGCCGGTCGCATCACAACTCCTCGTTGGCCTGCAACAGTCTGCAGGTTTGTTCAAATATCTCATCCACGCCGATCTGCAGCATGCAGGCAAAATCGTTCTGCTTGCAATGGGTTTTCATACAGGGGCTGCAGGCCAACTCCTTTCTCACCACCACCGATCTTTCGGAAAAAGGGCCGGTGGCCACATCATTGGTTGAGCCGAAAATTGCGACCAGGGGGGTATCCTGGGCCGCCGCCACATGCATCAGCCCGGAATCGTTGGTGACAAAGGCGTCACAAAGGCCGATCAGGGCCATGGCCTGGGCCAGGGTGGTGTTGCCGGTCAGATCGACCACCCGGCCCGGCGCCGCCTCTTTGATCTCCGCGGCGGCCGCGTTATCGCTCTTGGTGCCGAACACCAGCAGCGTCGCCTGCCGCTCCTCGGCCAGCCGGGCGGCCAGTCCGGCATACCGTTCCGCCGGCCAGCGCTTGGCCGGGCCATAGGCCGCCCCGGGATTAAGGCCGACGACCACCCCCTTGCTTTGTTCAGCAATGAGCTGCCTGGCCCAGGTCATGGTATCATCGGAGAGCCGCAAAAAAAGTTTATCCGCCCCGCAGCTCAGGCCGAGATCACGCATCAACCCCTGGTAATAATAGACATGGTGTTTGCCCCTGATGCTTTTTTTGATTTTCACCCCGTGGCTCAAGAGCAGACTGCGGCCATCCCGCTTATAGCCCGCCCGCACCGGGATCCCGGCCAATTTGACGAGCAGGGCCGCCTCAAAGGCATTCTGCAACAGGATGGCCAGATCAAAATGCTTGGCCGCGATTTCCCGGCTCAACCGCCAGAGGCCGCCAAGGCCATGGTGCAGGGTGTTCTTATGATAGAGCATCACCTTATCCACATGGGGACTGGCGAGAAAGATATCGGCAACCCACGGATAGGCCAGCACCGTGATCTCGGCATCGGGGAAATTTTGCCGGATGGTGCGCACCGCCGGGGTGGTCATCACCGCGTCGCCAATCCAGTTGGTGGAGCGAATCAATATTTTTTCAGGCGCTAATTGATTAATTGTCCGAGGCATAAAAAGGGCCTTTGCTGTTAAGTTAAAAGAGAAGCAGAATTGCTCTTTTGCCATAGCCCGTCAAGTTTTTTCTCTTAACAAAGTAGAGCCGCGACTAAAATCCCACCCTGACTAACCCCAATTTTCCACCCGGCCAAAATCATCGGCACCGATAACTTAGCGAAGAATTGTTCTTCTTTGTTGCAATTATATGTATAGAATGGTAAATAATTTCGTTTCAGAAAAAAGCACATCCCTGAAAATACTCCTTTGGTGCCCGCGAAGCGGGTTGGAGCTATGGGATGGACGCCACAACCAAAATTACAGGAGAAGTAGAATGTCTTACATTACCATGAAGGAAATGCTCGAGGCCGGTCTTCATTTCGGTCACCAAACCAGTCGCTGGAACCCCAAGATGAAACCCTTTATCTTTGGGGCCCGTAACAAAATCTATATCATCAACCTGGACAAAACTCTGCCCCTGTTCAACAAGGCCTATGAGTATGTTGCCAAAACCGTTGCCAAAGGCGGCACCATCCTTTTCGTCGGCACCAAGCGTCAGGCCCAGGATATCATTAAAGAAGAAGCCGAGCGTTGCGGCATGTACTTCATCAACAACCGCTGGCTGGGTGGTATGCTGACCAACCATCAAACCATCAAAAACAGTGTTGATCGCCTGAAGAAATATGAATCCATGCAGGAAGACGGCACCATCAATCAGTACAAAAAGAAGGAAGCCCTGCAGATCCAGAAAGACACGGTCAAACTCGACCGCAACCTGGGCGGCATTAAAAACATGAAGGGACTGCCTTCCGCTATTTTCCTGATCGACCCTAAACGGGAAAAAATTGCGATTGAAGAAGCCAACCGTCTCGGCATTCCGGTAATCGCCATTGCCGACACCAACTGCGACCCGGATGGCATTGACTTTATCATCCCGGGCAACGATGACGCCATTCGTTCCATCAAGTTGCTCACCTCCAAAATGGCGGAAGCCGTCATCGCCGGCAAGGAGCAACACACCGAAAGCCTCAAAGCGAAAACCGACAAGAGCGAAACTGCGGAAGAGCAGGCCAAGATTGAAGAGGCATAAGCCCTAACATCGGTTGCAACAAGTAGATTATCGAATCGAGTCCGGTATGAGTTTGTAAATCATGCCGGACCTTTCTTTAGAAACGTTAGATCTAACTATCATAAGGACAGAGCCGTGAGTATTACAAGCCAAATGGTAAAAGAACTCCGCGATAAAACCAACGCGGGGATGATGGATTGCAAAAAAGCATTGACCGAAACCAATGGCGATATGGAAAAAGCCATTGACCTTCTCCGCCAGAAAGGTCTGGCCGTTGCCCAGAAACGGGCCGGTCGCGCCACCAGTGAAGGCGTTATTGAAACTTACATCCACGCCGGCGGCAAACTCGGCGCCATGGTGGAAGTAAACTGTGAAACCGACTTTGTTGCCAAAAACTCCGACTTTATCGAGTTTGCCAAAAACGTTGCCATGCACGTGGCCGCCGCCGCGCCGGTTTCGATCACCCGTGAGGATGTCGACGAGGAACTGGCCGCCCGTGAGCGCAACATCTTCAAACAGCAGGCCATTGACTCCGGCAAACCGGAAAATATCGCCGAAAAAATGGTTGGCGGCAAAATGGACCGTTTTTTTGCGGAAAGCTGCCTTATGGAGCAGAAGTTTGTAAAAAACCCCGATCTTTCCATCCAGGATCTGCTGAACGAGCTGGTCGCCAAACTCGGCGAGAATATCAGCATTAAACGTTTTCAACGTTTCCAGGTTGGCGCATAAAGATCAACAACCGGATAAGTGATCAGACCGTGACTAAAGCAAAATACCAGAGAGTATTGTTGAAGTTAAGCGGCGAAGCCCTGATGGGTGACGCCGCTTTCGGCATCAGCACCAAAATGCTGGGATACCTGGCCGACGAGATTCAGGATCTGGTGGCGCTTGGTGTCCAGACCAGCCTGGTGATCGGCGCGGGCAACATCTTCCGCGGGGTGGCCGGGGCCTCGGCCGGCATGGAACGCTCCTCGGCCGACAATATGGGAATGCTGGCCACGGTGATCAACTCCCTGGCCCTGCAAGACGCCTTGGAACAGAAAGGAATTTCCACCAGGGTGCTCTCCGCCATTCCGATGATGACGGTTTGCGAGGCCTATTCAAGACAAAAAACCATGCACCACCTGCGTAAAGGCCGGGTGGTAATTTTCGCGGCGGGCACGGCCAACCCCTATTTCACCACCGATACCGCCGCGGTGCTCAGGGCGCTGGAGATCGATGCCGATCTGATCTGCAAGGCGACCAGGGTGGACGGCGTTTACGACAAAGACCCGCTCAAACACGACGATGCGGTCAAGTTTGACTCCCTCAGTTACACCGAGGTGTTGACCCGCCGACTCAGAGTCATGGATATGGCCGCCATCTCCCTGGCGATGGATAACAAAAAAGCCATTATGGTTTTTGACATGAATATTGCCGGCAATATGAAAAAAGCCATTATGGGCGATCATATCGGCACGCTGATTAGAGGAGAAGATAATGAGTAAAGTTATCGATGCCATGAAAGAAAAGATGGACGCCAACATCGAGGCCTACCGCCGCGACCTGGCCAAGGTCAGAACCGGCCGCGCCTCGATCGCCCTGTTTGACGGAGTTAAAGTTATCGCCTACGGTTCGCCCATGCCCCTGAACCAGGTTGCGACCCTGACCCTGCCCGAAAGCAGAATGATCGTTATCCAGCCTTGGGACACCCAACTGCTGCCCGCCATTGAAAAAGCTATTCATTCCTCCGACCTCGGCCTTACCCCGTCCAGTGACGGAAAAATAATCAGAATCAGCATCCCGCAGCTCACCGAAGAACGCCGGAAAGAATTGGTTAAATCCGTCAAGAAAACCAGCGAGGAGTTCCGGGTCGCGGTGCGCAACTCGCGCCGGGAAGCAATCGATGCCTTGAAGTCTCAGAAGAACGACAAAGAAATTGCAGAAGACGATTTCTTCAAGCTGCAGGACGAGGCACAGAGCGTAACCGATTCTTTCATCAAGCAGATCGACACTATTTTGGCCGAAAAAGAAAAAGAGGTTATGGAGGTATAAACCCCTCGCCTTGCGGCCCGGCCCCATCGGCTCAAAGAAAAAATCAGAATACCGCTGTCAGCTGCCTAGTTATATATGCCAGAGCTTGATCCTCAAAATCTACCGCAACACGTTGCCATCATTATGGATGGCAACGGTCGTTGGGCCAAGCAACGCGGCAAGATCCGGGTTATGGGCCATAAGGTCGGCGTCGAATCCGTCCAGGAAATTGTCCGCACCGCCCGTGAGCTTGGCATCAAAGTCCTCACCCTTTATGCCTTTTCCACTGAAAACTGGAAAAGACCGGCCATGGAAGTGCAAGCCTTGATGGGACTATTAAAGTCCTACCTGGAAAGCGAACTTGCCAACATGGTCGAAAACAACGTCAGCCTGCGCTGCATCGGCCAGCAACAGAGAATTCCCCCGGAAGTGGTTAAGGTTTTGGACCGGGTTATTGCCGAAACGGCAAATAATGATGGCCTAATCCTCAACCTTGCTTTAAGCTATGGCAGCCGAAACGAAATTATCCAGGCTGTTCAGGCCTTGGCCGCCGAATGCCTACAGGGAAAAATAAGGCCGGAGGCAATAAACGACCAGGCCCTGGCCGACCATCTTTATACCGCCGGCCAGCCTGATCCTGATCTGCTCATCCGCACCGGCGGCGAGGCAAGGCTCAGTAATTTTCTTCTCTGGCAGGCCTCATACGCCGAGTTATACTTCACGGAAACCCTGTGGCCTGATTTCAGAAAAGATGCGTTTCTTACCGCAATTATTGATTTTCAACAACGCCAGCGGCGTTTCGGCAGAACCGGGGAACAAGTTACAGGGGCGGAATAAGTTACTCATCCCCTTTTGGCGTTAAAAAACCGAACCCAAGGCGGCTTTTAATGAAAAGAGTCATCACCGGAATCTGCATCAGCGGCCTGTGGCTGCTCCTGCTTTTCACATCTCCCTTCCCCATTTTTTGGCTGACCATAACCCTGGTGGCCGCAGTCGCCCTGGCCGAATATTTTACCATTGCCCTGCCCAAGCAAGACAAACACTACCGCCTGCTGCTCATTCTCCTCGGCCTGCTGCCTCTGATCGGCGCCTATCCCGGCCACAACCTGCTGATGCTCTGCGGCCTGACCATTGCCCTGCTGGCCCTGCTCATCTTCAGCATATCCCGTTACAGCGCCCTGGCTCAGCCTTTTGAATTTATCAGCCGAGCCGGTTTCGGCTTTTTTTACATCAGCCTGTGCATCGCCCATCTGATTTTATTAATGGACCTGCTCCAGGGCAGATTTTTACTCCTTTTGTTAACGGCCATCACCGCCGGCTCGGACACTGCCGCCTATTATTCCGGCAGACTTTTCGGCAAACACAAACTGAGCCCGGCGATCAGCCCGGGTAAAACCATCGAGGGTTTCATCGGCGGGGTGGTTGGCAGTGTGATGGCCGCCATGGTGGTAAAATATTTCTTTCTGCCTGATTTCAGTTACTTATGGGTGGGACTGACGGCGGTGGCCTTATCCTGCCTGGGCGTGGTCGGCGACCTTTCCGAATCGGTTATCAAACGCACCTTTGCGGTAAAGGATTCAGGTTCGATTTTGCCGGGACACGGAGGGGTGCTCGACCGGATCGACTCCCTGCTTCTCACCGCCCCGGCCCTTTATTACATCGTGATTTTTTACATTATACTCAATTAACAATTACTCAGCCCGCCGGACCGTTACCGGACATGCGGATAAACCTGCCACGGATTAATGATGAAAAATATTTCACTGCTTGGCTCCACCGGCTCCATCGGTTGCAATGTCCTTGACGTGGTCCGCCAGTTTCCCGGCCGTTTCCGCATTGTCGGCCTGGCGGCCGGCAACAACGGCGCCCTGTTGCGAGAACAAATCGAAGCCTTTAATCCGCAAAAAGTTTCGATCGCCGATGCCAAGCTTGCCGGCGACCTGGCCCAGAGTCTGCCTCCGGGCTGGTCGGACAAGATCGAGGTCGGCACCAAAGGCAACATCAGCGTTGCCACCATCCCCGAAGCCGACACCGTGGTCTCGGCCATTGTCGGGGCGGCGGGGCTCACCCCCACCCTGGCCGCGATCGAGGCCGGTAAAAACATCGCCCTGGCCAACAAGGAAACCCTGGTCATGGCCGGCAACCTGGTGATGGATGCGGTCAAGCGCTGCCGGGTTACCATGCTGCCCATCGACAGCGAACACAATGCCATTTTCCAGGCCCTGGAAGCGGGCCGCCGCGAGGATGTCAACAAGATCCTGCTCACCGCCTCTGGCGGGCCTTTTCAGAATAAGAGCATGCGCGAGCTGTGGGATGTCTCCCCGGAACAGGCCCTGGCCCACCCCAACTGGACTATGGGCAAAAAAATCTCCATTGACTCGGCTACCCTCATGAACAAAGGGCTTGAGGTGATCGAGGCTAAATGGCTTTTTGATATCGAGGTGGAAGCCATCGAGGTTCTCATCCACCCCCAGAGCATCGTCCACTCCATGGTCGAGTATAAGGACGGCTCGGTGATCTCGCAGATGGGCATTCCGGACATGCGAATACCCATTGCCTATGCCCTGTCCTACCCGGAGCGACTCCGGCTCAAGCTGCCGAGGCTGGATTTGTTCAACACCCACGACCTCTCTTTCCACCGGCCTGATTTCGAGAGATTTCCGGCCTTGAAACTGGCCTATCAGGTCTGCAAGCGGGGCGGCACCTTGCCCGCCGTTCTCAATGCGGCCAACGAGGTGGCGGTTGACGCCTTTTTAAACCGAAAAATCCGTTTCCCGGAAATTGCCCTGACCGTCGCCGAAACGGTCAATCGCCTGCCCGGCGAGGCGGCCTTGACCATCAAGTCCGTACTTGATGCGGACCTGGCGGCCCGAATGCAGGCGGAATCAATAATTGAAGCATACAACATCAATTCCAAACAGCGGCTCGGCGAAGAGATATTAAGCCCCGATCTGCCGCCCGGCCTCAAATCATAACCATAAAAGAATCCAATATGAACTCAGTTATCGCCTTTATCATTGTCCTTGGCCCCCTCATCTTTATCCATGAATTCGGCCATTTTATCTGCGCCAAACTTTTCGGCGTGCGCATTCTCAAGTTTTCGCTCGGCTTCGGGCCCAAGGTTGTAGGCTGGAAAGCCGGGGAAACCGAATACCTGCTCAGCGCCTTTCCCTTGGGCGGCTATGTTAAGATGTACGGCGAAAACCCCCTTGACGAGGTGGCCGAAGATCAGCAGGCCTTTTCGTTTTCCCACAAATCCTTGGCCCAACGCTTCTGGATCGTATTCTGCGGCCCGCTTTTCAATCTGCTTTTCGCGGTTTTTCTTTTTGTGATCATGTTCAGCATCAGCGGGGTCTCCAAGCCGGTTACCGAGGCCAGGATCGGCTATATCTCCGCCGGCTCCCCGGCCGAAACCGCCGGTCTGATGGCCAACGATCTCATCCTGGCCATTAACGACCAACCGGTTGAGACCTGGAGCGAGGTTTCCAACCTGATCCGCTTGAGCAACGGCAAGCCGGTGGTGCTTGCCATTCAACGTAACAACCAGCAATTGAGCATCACCGGCCAACCAAAGATCGAGGAAGACAAAAATATCTTCGGCGAGGTGATCGACACCCGCTACATGCTCGGAATCAGAGTTGCCGACGAAGTTGTCGATCTATCTTTAGGCGAGGCGACCCAGGCCGGTTTTATACACACCTGGAACCTGATCGACATCACCATCCAGGGCATTGTCAAGATTGTCCAGAAGGTGGTGCCGGCCAGTGAACTTGGCGGCCCCATCCGCATCGCCCAGATGGCCGGCCAGCAAATGCAGGCGGGCTGGCTCAACCTCATCCATTTTGCCGGCCTCTTAAGCGTCAGCCTCGGGGTGCTCAACCTCTTCCCCATCCCCATTCTCGACGGCGGCCACCTGGTGTTTTTCGGGGTGGAGGCCATTCGCCGAAAGCCGTTAAGCATGGAAACCCGGGAACGGCTGCAAATGGTGGGCCTGATCCTGCTGCTCTCGCTGATGCTCTTTGTTTTTTATAATGATTTCATGTTCATCAGCCACAATTGACCTTAACCATGGCCACAGCACACCCTGATAAACTCGCCGGCCCGGTGGTCCTGGCCATCGAAACGGCCGGCCTCTGCGGCAGCATCGCTCTGGTCACGCCGGGCCAATGCCTTGGCGAATTGTCGATCAACACCAGGGGCACCCACTCCAAAAGGTTGCTCCAGTCGATCAACTGGCTGCTGACCCAGACCGAACTTGACTGGCCTGATATTGCAGCCATCGCCGTCAGCCTGGGGCCGGGAAGTTTTACCGGACTGCGGATCGGCTTGAGCACCGTCAAAGGAATCTGCATGGCCACCGGCAAACCCCTGCTCGGCGTCTCCAGCCTTGATGGCCTTGCCTGCCAGTTCCCCTATCTGCCCCAGCAGATCTGCGCCATTATCGATGCCCGCAAAAAAGAGATCTATACGGCATTCTACCGTAATTCCGAACAGGGCACGGCTATTCGCACCAGCGACTACCGGGTCATGGCCCCGGAAAATCTGCCGGCTCTGATCGACGAAGCCACCATATTGGTCGGCGACGGGGCAAAGCTCTATGAGAATTTTTTCAGAAAAGAGTTGGCCGAACAAGCCTGTTTCGCCCCGGCCGAACTGCACTTCGCCCGGGCGGCGGCCATCGGTTTTTTAGGGCTGGCGCAACTGCAACAAGGGGAATTCATCGAAGCGGCCACCGCGGTCCCGATTTACATCCGGGCCTCTGACGCCGAGCTTGAATTTGACAAGAAAAAGAAACGGGATTAAAAACCGAATTCGGCCAACAGATCGTCAACTAGATTCTGCTTTAGTGGCGATGCGGTTGTCGAGTCATGGACCTCGCGGAGCAATTCCTTCTTTTTCTCCATATTTTCAACCGAACCATCCTTCTTGATGTTGAGAATAACCAGAACCTCGATCAGCCAGCAACGGATCTGGTTGAGCTCCTCAATCATCTTTTCCATCTTCTGCCGGGCCGCATCCTGATAAGACTGAGAGGCGATGATATCATACATGGCCGCCTTTATTTCGGTCAGCGCCAGCTGCGGCGTCGAGCCCTGCTCCACCCCCTGGGCGGCAAGAAGCTCTTCCAGCCTTGCGACCTGACTGATCACCTCATCGGACTTATCAAGCACGGCATTGGTGGATTGCTCCATGAGCTCGACAACATCCATGGCCTGACTAACCACACTGGGGGCCTGCTCACCGGCGCTGGCCAACGGCAATTGCACCGTCTGCATGTTCACCAGCATGGTATTGATTTTCTTGGCCAGGGTCGACAACAGCCCTTCCGCATTGACCTCCGGCACCGTCTTTCCGTATTCACCATGGAGAAAGGCATCGGTGAGCTCAACCAGAGAGGCTATACTCTTTTCTATTTTTATATTGACATCCGACATGAAGGATCAGCTACTCGCAAGTTTAAATAATTAAATAAATATTAATAACATAGTAACGAAATATAAAATGGAAAGCAATCGCAGTTTCTATTTAAATAACGTTGGCTCAACGATAACGGTTTACTGTTTTATAAAACTCTTTTTTTGATAAATACATAAGGCGATCGGCCTCCTTAACCAACTCCTCGACCGGATACATATCGCTGCCCGCCCGACCGAGACTGACGGTTACCGGAAATTTTTCACCATCGGGTAAGGGGATGGTTAAATTGTTAAAAATTTCATTCTGCAACCGCACCACAAAACGTCCGGCACTGGCATCATCACAGTCGCCGAGAATAATAACAAACTCATCCCCACCGGTTCTGGCCGCGATATCGGTATGACGCAGGGTTTGCGAAAAGGCCTTCGCCGCCGTGACGATCAGCTGATCACCGGCATCGTGTCCGTATTCATCGTTAATTTTTTTCAACATATTAATGTCGGCAACCACCACCGCAAAATTAATATTATAGTTCTTAAATTTCTCTGCTTCCTCATCAAAGGCCTTGCTGAAGTATGCCCTGTTAAAAAGGCCGGTCAAGGAATCATTATGGGCTTTTTCCTCAAGCTGGCGCAACAGCAGTTGATTATGGAGATAGGATCCCAGCGGTTCGGCTACCAGCTTGAGCATGTCGACCTCCTCCTTGGAGATCTTACCCTCCAGGGCAAGAAGCCCTACCCTTTGTGAATTGGCTCCGATCAGGGGCAGCTGGCACGATTCATCCCACGGCAAAAAATTATCATTTACGATTTGCTCTGTTTTGCAATCTTGCAATTCCCGGGAGAGACAAGCCTTGCTTAATTTTTTTACCGCTCCGTCATCAAGCCCCCGCTCTTTAATCAACCAGATATTGCCCGCCCTGACATCATTGACCACAACCGCCACCGACCCCTTATGCAAAAGGGGCAGCACATTATCGAAGAAATAATCGATCACCCCTTTAACATTAGTCTCTTTCTGCATAAAGGTGCCGAAATCGACAAGGCCGGACAGAACATTATTTTTTTCGTCAATCTCCTGCTGGTTGGCCCTGATCTGTTCGATGAGGCCGATCTGCCGGGTAATATCGCGAAATATCAGAAACCCGCCGTCCCCCTTGGGGGAAACCGCAAAAATTTCGGTGTAAAACTGACCCTCAACCTCATGGCTCTTCTTTTTGCCGTCCGCCGCGGCAAACCCTTCAAGGGCCGGGCACCCCTCACAGGGATCATCATAACCGAGCATATTGAAACAATAGCCATGATTCTCCCCGGCAAACATCTTCGCAACACTGCTGTTTCGCCGTTGAATCTTGAATTCCTGACCAACTACCAGCAGGCCGTCCGGGAGATGATCCATGAGTTGCTCAAGCAGTTCATGTTCATCCAGGCTCACTCGCCGGCGGCGCTCCAGTAAAATATTTTTGGCATGCAATTCCTTGCGATCAAGATCGGTCTGCCGCAACAAGGTAATCTCTCGGGTCACATCATGGAGAGTCAGAAGTCGGTTACCCTGCCAATTGCGGCAGTATACATTGACGAATATATCGCCAAGCTGACCGTTAACGGTGACGGATTGCCGGATGGGCTGCTCGGCGGCGTCATTTTCACAGGAACAGTTATCACAGATCCGGTCATTACCGAACAGCAGTAAATGACAGGGTTGGCCGTTTAACTCCTTCCCGGCTTTTTCCCATATATTTTCAGCGATGCGGTTGGCAAACAACAAGTTGCCATCATTGCCACAGAGAATAAGACCGACCTGGGCCGATTCAAATAATTCCTGAATTTCCCGGTCTAATATTTGTTTTACCGAAGATTTCATTTTACCTTTTGTAAGTTCCAGGAAAACAGCTGAGCGAAAATAAATTTAAAGTTTATAACCCTAACAATATTTCATCATTATAAATAGATAATTCAACAAAAAAAAAATAAAAATACATAAGGCTACCCATCTGGAATCATTCAGCAAAACCCCTCCACCTCCCGCCATTTTTCATCCAGTCTTTTAGCTGAAACCGAAAACGCCGTTCCCAGCTCCTGGGCAAACAGCGAAACCTTGAACTCCTCGATCATCTCCCGGTACTGGCCCAGCAGCGCCAACAACTCGGACGGAGGGTTGGCGATCTGCGCAGCTTGAGCAAAACGTTGTTCGTGCACGGTCACCTGTTGCGCCTTGGCCTGGTCCTTGGCCGGCGCCACATGGGCCCGCTCGATACGAATGGCCAGCGCCTTGAGATAACGAGGCAGGGCTCGCAGCTGTTTGGTGGAAAAATTAAGGAGAAAATCATGGGGAACAATCAAGTTGACCTGGCTGCGGTATTCGCCGAATCGATTGGCCGGATCCTTGCCTGTTTTACTCAGTCCGGCAAATTTGGAGATCAGATCAAGACAATGTCTTCTTTCCTGTAACACCTGAACTACCAGTTCATACAACGCACGGCACATTTGATAGAGCCCCTGCTTGCGGACCAGGGCAACTCGCTCGGCAAATTCGGCTTCACTGGGCAGCGCCCCCTCCCCTACAGCAAAGACCTCGCCCATAACCAAGGCAAAGATGTCCGCGTTCACCTGCTCATGACTGCCGATGCCTTCGTACAGCGCCCAATGGCTCCGGGGGATGGCGATATCTTTCCTAACCGCCTTCACCTGCTTGCTGAATTCGGCCAGGTAAAGGCTCAACAGGGCCTGCCGGGTATTACGGCGCCCCTGCGCCCGGTCGGTATAAAGCTTGCGACTTACCCCGCCCTTTTCATCCATGGCAAGCCCCGGGTAGACAAAGCCCTGGAGATCCCCAGCATGGCCGGTCACCGGCAAGCGCTCCTCGATCTGAGAAAATTGTTCGGGCCGGATATTAGCCTGTTCCCACTTCTCTTTAAGGGCGGCGAGACTGCCTTGGTCCATGCCGACCCCGCCCCCGGCTCCGCCCACCTTTCTCAACAGATTAAAATCCCTGGTTTGCTCAAGGACCTTGCCTTGGTGATCAATCAGCCGGAAACGGAATTTAAGATGGGGAGGCAGATCGCCGACCGGCCACTGGCTTGCCAAAATCCGCACCCGATACGCATCCAGAATTATCTGTTCCAGCGCCCGGTAAAGGGAGCCGTGATAAGGCCTCAGGTCACCGACGATCTCGGCGGCGGTCTGCGCCAGGGGAATCAACTGCTTGCGCAAGGCCTTGGGCAGGCCCTTCAACAGAAAAACGATCTTTTCCGTGAGCAACCCGGGCACCAGCCATTCGAAAAACTCCAGCCGCAGATGGGGCAGCAGACTGATCGGGATATGGGCCGTGACCCCGTCATCCTCCTCCCCCGGCGCAAAACGATAGGATAGCGGGACCTCGAACTCGCCGGCCATGACGGTAAGCGGATATTGCTCCAGGGTCTTTTCTTCGGGCAACTCTTTGAGAATATCCCTTTCCGTCATGCAGAGAATCGAGTCGGAGCCCAGTTCTTTCAGCCAGCGGTTCAGGCTGCGCTGGTCACAGATCCCGGGTTTGACCCGCTCTTCATAAAATTGAGCCAGGGTATAATCATCGACCATTACATCCCGCTTGCGAACCCTGTCCTCCATGGACTGCAGTCGCTCGAGCAGATCATTATTCTTCTCGAGAAAGCCATAGTTGCCCTTGATCTCCCCCTCGACCAGGGCCGACTGGATAAAGATCTGGCGGGCCTCCTCCGGCTTGACCGTGGCGTAATTGACCTTGCGGCGGGCCACGATAACCAGGCCGAACAAGGTGACCTTGGCAAAGCCCACCACCTGCCCCCGCCCCTTTTCCCAATGGGGTTCGGAATAACTGATTCGACAAAGGCTGCCGGCCAGGGGCTCTATCCACTCGGGCTCAATGGTTGCCACGGTCCGGGCATAGAGCCTGCTGGTTTCAACAATCTCCGCCGCCATGATCCAGGACCCGCTCTTATTAAAAAGCGCGGAGCCGGGAAAGACCATGACCTGCCGCCCGCCGGCGCCCTGATAGATATTTTTTTCCTTCTTGAGCGCGATATTCCTGAGATTTCCGCTGAGAATGGCCCGGTGGATATCAGCCACCGCCGCCGGCTGGGTATTAATGGTATAACCATCCTCCTCTTTGAGGATCGAGGTGATCTGCTCATGGATGTCGCGCCACTCGCGCATTCGCTGAAAAGAGAGGTAATGGCTTTTACAAAACTTGCGCATCCGGCTCAGGCTTTGCAGCTTATCAAAGGAGTCATGATAGGCATCCCAGAGCTTGAGGAAAAACAGGAAATCGGAATCCACCTTGGTAAAACGGGCATGGGCCGCATCGGCCTCCTTCTCCTTGTCCGCCGGCCTTACCCGCGGATCCTGGATGCTCAAGGCGGCGGCAATCACCGCCACCTCGCGCAGGGCGTTATGGTCCCGGGCCTCGATAATCATCCTCGCGATCCGGGGGTCAAGGGGCAGACGGGCCATCAGCCTTCCCTTGCCGGTCAGCCGGCGATCATCGGTAAGGGCGCCGAGCTCGGCCAACAGGGCATAGCCATCCTGAATGGCCCGCCCCGAGGGGGGATCGACAAAGGGAAATTTTGTCGGCTCGCCCAGCTTGAGATAAATCATCCGCAGGATGACCTCGGCCAGATTGGAGCGCAAAATCTCGGGCAGGGTGTACTCGGGACGATTATTGTAATCATCCTCCCCGTACAGGCGCACGCAGATACCGGGCCCGACCCGCCCGCAGCGCCCCTTGCGCTGTTCGCAACCGGCCCTGGAGATCGGCACGATCGGCAGCTTGCTGGTCCGGGCCCGGACATTATAGGTGGCCAGCCGAGCCAGCCCGGTGTCCACTACGTAGCGGATCCCGGGCACGGTGATCGAGGTTTCCGCCACATTGGTGGCCACCACGATTTTCTGGCTGCCGGCCGGCCTGAATATTTTTCGCTGATCCGCGGGCGACAGCCTGCCGTATAAGGGCAGGACCAGAGGGGCCGACCCGGCGGGGCCGACTTGCCGCAAACTGCTCTCAATCGTCTCGACCGTCTCCCGGATATCCCGTTCGGTGGGCATGAAAACCAGGATATCGCCATGCCGATCATGGCGGCGCAACTCAAGCACCGCCTGCACCGCCTGATTCACATAGGTCTGCTCGCCCTCTTCCTCCTCTTCCGGGTCAAGGGGCAGATAACGCACCTCCACCGGAAAACTCCGGCCGGAAACCTCTATAATCGGAGCCCGGTTAAAGCTGGCGGCAAATTTTTCGGTATCAATGGTCGCGGAAGTGATGATCACCTTGAGATCATGCCGCCTGTCCAGCAACCGCTTGAGCATGCCGAGCAGAAAATCGATATTCAGGCTGCGCTCATGGGCCTCGTCAATAATGATGGTGTCGTAGGCACTAAGCTCCCGGTCGCCCTGGGCCTCGGCCAGGAGAATGCCGTCGGTCATGAACTTGATCCGGGTATTTTTGCCGGTGCGATCCTGAAAACGGATCTTGTAGCCCACCAGATCAGCCTGGCCGCCTAACTCCTCGGCGACCCGCTCGGCCACCGAAATGGCGGCAATGCGGCGAGGCTGGGTACAGCCGATCTTTTTCTTTAAGCCCCGCCCGGCCTCCATACACATCTTGGGCAGCTGGGTCGTTTTCCCGGAACCGGTTTCCCCGGCCACAATCACCACCCGATGATTACGGATCGCCTCGATTATCTGTTGGCGATGCTCGACTATGGGCAGGCCTTCGGGATATTCTATATCTATGCTGTTTTTATCTGTCATTTAAGCCACTTAGCAAGCATCACCCTTTACCGGAAACATAATTTTCACCTGCGGATTACAAGAAATAAAACCAGGGAAAAATCTTTTTTTATAAAAAATCTTTAAGAGTAATGCGGAACATGTCGAAAATAATGTAGAATTTTTAAAATTACGTAAGTACAATAATAACAATTTCCCTATAAAAATTCAGGGAAGTAGAATAGAATCTTCTCAAAAGAAAGTAATTGCACCATATAATTTATATTAAAGACAACGCACTGATTTTTTTTGAGAGTCGACAAGAGGAGAGAGAGTATGGCAGATGAAATGGGGAATATTGACACAGCCATCCAGGCTTCACAGAAAACCGTTGTCTCCAGGGAAAAAGAAATAGGAGAAGACGCGGAACGCCCGAAAGGTCCGGTCGGCCTTGATATCGGCACCAGCCATATTGTCATGGCTCAGAATAAAGGGAAAAATATTCATACCGTAAAACAGCTCAATGCCTTTTTTACGATTCCTTATTCCAAGTTCACCAAAAAAATTCTTCTTGAAAACGAAGTCACCTTCTTTGAAAAGAATGAAATGTTTTACATCTTAGGTTACTCGGCGGAAAACTTTGCCAACATGTTCAACACCAATACCCGCCGCACCATGGAAAAAGGACTGCTCTGCTCCCGCGAGGACGAGGGGATCAACGTCCTGCAGGCCATTATCCATACCCTGATCAAAAAGCCGAAAAACCCCGGCGAGGTTATCTGCTTCAGTATGCCGGGCAACCCCATCGACAGCCGCAACTCCGTTGTTTACCATGAGTCGATCATCAAGATGTTCCTGGCCTCATTGGGTTACAACCCGATGTCGATCAACGAAGGCCTGGCCACGGTCATGGCCGAACTGGCCGAGGACAATTTCACCGGCATCGGCATCAGCATGGGCGGCGGCATGTGCAACGTCTGCCTGGCCTATCTGTCGGTGCCGGTCATTACCTACTCCATTGAAAAAGGCGGCGATTATATCGATCAGATGGTCGGGGTGTCGGTGGGCGAACCGGCCACCAAAATCAAGACCACCAAGGAAAATTCCTTTAAACTTTCCAAGGCCCCGAAAAACAGGATTGAAACCGCCCTGCATATCTACTATGACGACCTGATCCACAGCTTGCTGCACAGCCTGCAGGATGTACTGCACTCATCCGATAAAATTCCGAAAATCGCCAAGCCGGTGCCGATCGTACTGGCCGGCGGCACCGTGCTGCCGAGCGGCTTTAAGGAATATTTCGAAAACGCCCTCAAGAACTTCAACCTGCCGGTTGATATCTCCGAGGTCAGGGTCGCGGATGACCCCCTCAACACCACCGCCAAAGGCGCGATGGTCATGGCCCTATCCGAAGAAATCTAATTCTCTTTTAAACGAAAAAAACCGGAGTGCCCTTTTGCAGGCGCTCCGGTTTTTTTTTCCATCACTACCGAAAACACTGGATTTTAACGCAGCCGACTCATAACACCTTCTTCTTGCTTTTCAGCCCGGCCTCAACCTGTTTGCCATCCTTGACCTCCAACGCTTGTTCGCCGATCAGTTTATCCCCGTAAAAAAAACGGACCTTCCACGCCCCGAAAATATTCTTGGCCTTGGCCGGGATGGTATAAGCCTCCACCTGCCTGCGCATATACCGAACCATCTGCTTTGCGGTTCGCACCCTTTTACCGTCAGGGGCAAACCACTGGATCTCCACCGGAATCGCCTGACCGGCCGGCATGAAATTAACCGAATAAAGCACCCCGATGGTCATCCCCGGTTTACCGGAAATATGGGCGGGATTGCCGACAAACATCTGGTGCCGCAACAGATTGGCCTCAATATCGCTGAGATTGTTAAAGGCGGAGGTCAACTCCGACAACTGGCGGAAGGAATAATTAACCAGACCGGCGCTTTCAATATCAAGGCTCCAAATTTTAACGTTTCGTTCGGAAATATTGCCGGGCGCCGCCGCAACCCCACTGTTTTGTTCTTCAACCAAACCGACACCGCTGTTGTTGCTCTGGGGCTCGGGCAGCTTAAACCCCTTGCTGGTATTAATATTTTTTGCCCGACCGAGGTTCTTGGCGTTCTGGAGGGTGACATTGGTCAGATTGCTGTTGCTGAGATTACTCCGATTAAGATCGCTGTCATTGAGATTGGCCCCGGTCAGATCGGCGTTGCTAAGGTTGGCGTCGGTCAGATCGGCCCACCGCAAATCAGCGCCTTGCAGGTTGGCGCCGCTCAAGTCGGCATTGGTCAGATCGGCGTTGCTCAAATCGACATTACTCAGATCGGCGTTGGCAAGCTTGGCATCGATAAGATTGGCGTTACGCAGATCAAAGCTGGTCATCTTGGCGTCGCTTAAAACCGTGGAACGCAGACTTTTCAGATTAAACTTTTTAGCGGCGGTCAGGTTGATGCCGGTGAGATTCGCCCCTTTTAGGTCGGCATTGCTCAGATCGGCATTGGTCAAATTGGCCCCGGTCAGATCCGCCTTGTTCAGATAGGTATGATTAAGATTGGCTTTGGTAAGATCAGCATTACGCAGCACCGCGTTATTCAGGTTGGCCCCGGTCAGATCGGCATTGTCAAGATCGGCCTTGCCCAGATTTATTCCGGTCAGATTGGCGTTTATCAGTTTTGCGTGGGAGCTAAGATCTGTTTCTTGCAAATTGGCCCCGGTCAGGTTGGCCTCGGTGAAATCGGCGCGGGCCAGGTCCGCCTGCATAAGATTGGCCTCGGTCAGATTGGCCTGGAGAAAATTAACGCCGGAGAGATCGGCGCCAATCAGGCTGGCCTCGGTCAAGTTCGCCCCCCTCAGATCGGCCTCTTCCGCCTCAACCGCATCAAGGTTCGCCCCGTGCAGATTGGCCTGGGCCAGGATCGCTTTTTCCAGATCCGCGCCGGTCATAACCGCCTTGCTGAGATCAGCCTCGGCAAGGTTCGCCTCGGAAAGATCCACCCCCCTCAAATCGGCGCCATAGAGCAAGGCGCGGTTAAGGTTGGCTTTAAGCAGCCGCACTCCCTGCAGATTGACCCGGCTCAAATCAACCTGCACCAAAATTGCTCCGGCCAAATCGGTTTTCTGCAGAAAGGTTGAGGTTAGGTTGGTCTGGGTCAGATTGGCCCGGCTCAAATCAGCGGAACTAAAATTGGTTTTCGTGAGAACGGCGTTGGAAAAATCCGCCTGGCCGGCATCGCAGCCCGAACAATCAGCCTCAAAAAGAATCGCCCGGGACAGAGTAGCCTGGACAAGGTTGGCTGAGCGCAGATTACTCTTGGAGAGATCGGCCTCGATCAAGTTGGCCTGGGACAAATCGGCTGAAGAAAGATCGGCCTTACTCAACTTGCATTCAAAAAGAACGGCCCCGCGGAGATCTGCGCCGCTTAAATCGGCCTGAATCAAATTGGCCTGACTGAGATCAACCCCGCGCAGATCGGTGTCCCGCAGGTTCGCCCCCTCGAGATTGGCCTGATGAAAACTAATCCCCCGCAGGTCACTGCCCGCCAGATTGGCCTTGCGCAGATCCCGGCCGGCAAAGCTATGCTTGCTCTTAATCTGCTGCGGCAGAGCCCCATAACCCTTTTTTTCCTTAACCGCGATATTACCCGGAAGCCCCGGTGCGGGAATAGAGACCACTGAGAGTCGCGGGCCCGGAATCAGCCGCCCATACTTCCCATAAGAATACCAGCCGCCGACAAACAACAGCGCCGCAACCACCATGGATGAAACAATCACCCCGGGTCGACTGAAAAAAAGGCGCAGACGCCCTTTGGCAACAACCTTGCAGATGGCGGTATTCTCGGAATTACAACGGGGGCAAGGAACCTTTTTCCCGACAAAGATGGCCGGAACCATCTTTTTAAAACTGCACTTTTTACACTTGAAAACCGCCTGCTCGCCATTGGCTGCACGGGAAACAGGCACCTCACCGATATGAACCGGATGTTTGCACCGGGGACAAGGCGCGGTTTTGCCGGCATGACGCGGCTGCACCTTGGTGGAATAACCGCATTTTTCACACTTAAAAAGCATACGGCCTGTCCATCAGTAAAAGGGGATGCGTTATGATAAGGATAAACGAATTAAGCAAAACAGCTCTCTCTGCCTTTTGGGGGTCGGGATAACATTATGTTAAATTATCGGCAGAAACAGGCTTAAGCTTCAATCCTTTTCCAATAACCGCCCCATTGTTTTTAACAAAAATCATGGCCATGGTTAAAAGTTATCTTCTGGACGCCGGCAAACAACATCGCCCACCAATGATAGTTAATACGCAAAAAGATCCGGCCGGGGATGCAATCGATCTTCTTAAATGTTGCCATTCGGGCAAAGTCAGTTAAAATGTGATATGAAGTAAAATAACTGTTAAGATTGCGCATTCATTATTTTTTAATTTTCCATATTTCTTTCAGCTTCAACCCTAAAGCGCCGATAGAAGTAAATAACAACCAGTAGATTAATAGGCGTCTTAAAATTGCCCGTCGACAAAAACAATAAACAGACATTAAGGGAAAAGAACAAACCCAAAGTCGGAGTCTCCGGGGGGAACAAAGATTCTTTCGATCCCAAAGAGCAGGCGATTAAGTACAAGGCCTACCGCCACATTTTTTCGGCCCAGGATATCCGCAAAGGTCTCGACGAAAAGACCATCATCAGTAAGATCAAAAAGAGTAAAAGCCTTGCCAGCCGTTACCAGCAGTATGTAGAAATGCTTGAAGACGGCTCTCGCAGCGGCATGGTCTACCCCTGGCAGAATCCGTTCAATAAATTTCTTTTCTGGACCGCTTACTGGATTCCCCGCTTTTTTAAATGGGGGACACTGACCTTTCTCTGCCTCTTTGTCCTCAACTACATCCCCGGCCCGACCCAGCACATCATCGAACTGCTCGTTGTCCACTCCATCTATGACACCGCCCCGATCAAGCGCTTGCCCGCCAGCCTGGAGACCTATGCCCATTCCGCGAAAATTACCGATCAGTACGGCACCGTCATTAAATCATACGGCAAACGGCTGGTCACCAAGGACATCCCGGATGAGGTCAGAAAGGCTCTGCTGGCCTGCGAAGACCATTACTTCATGCCCCACCCCAGCAACCCCTGGTACGTAAACGCCTTTCTTATCCATCCCGGGGTGAGCTGGTTCAACCTGGTGGGCGCGGTCAAGGACACCCTGATGGGAACCCCCCGCGGGGCAAGCACCATTGTCATGCAGAATGCCAAGAAAATTTTGGGCAACCAAAAAAGGACCTTGGCCCACAAAATCGAAGAGATCATCATCTCCTATATGATGGTCACCAAGTTCGGCAAGGACCGCAATCTGAATTTCTACATTAATACAGTGCCGGTCGGCGCCAACATCTATGGGTTTACCTCCGCGGCCAACAATTATTTCAAAAAGGATCTGGATGAGGTTAACATTCAGCAACTGGTCGCCATCTCCTCCTTTATTCCCAATCACAACCGGCAGCTCGCCTTTTACGAGATCATCAAGGGCAAATCATTCGGCGAGCTTTCCCCGTCCAGACAGAATCATGCCAGAAGCGCCATCAACAAAATCAACCTGGCCCTGACCTACCTGCGGGAGCACCGGGAGATTACGGAAGAAGACTACCGCAACTGGTTGTTGAGCGATGAAGAATCCATCCGCCGCATCGGCTTCAGGGATTTTCGCTCCCCCCTCTACGGCGAAGAAGAATGGACATCCTGGAACGTGATTAAAGAGGTCACCTCGCAGAGCTACCACATCGACGGCCGCGAGGTTTCCGGCACCCAACTGCTGCTCGACGAGCGAGGGGATGTGGTTATCGAAACCGGCGTCGATCTGGCCCTGGTCGACAAGATCAAGGAGATCATCGGCAACTTCCTGCAGAGCAGTTATTATCAGAATGTCATCCGGCAAAGCAACCTCAAAACCTGGCAACTGGACCTCGAACGCTACACCAAAAGCAATCGCACTCCGCCTTATCATGATTTCACCAGCTTTTTGAACTACCTCAACCGCCATCTCAACGTGGGGGTGATCATGATGAACCAGGAAGGCGAGATAGTGGCCTATGTCGGCGGCAAGGAGTTTCTGCAAACCCGGGACGGCGAGGCCCTGGATGTGGACGAGGGGGCCAAGGCCGATGACAACGCCATTATCATCGACTTGATGAACACCAAGGCCAAAATCACCCCCTCATCCACCATCAAGCCGATCATCGCCTACTACGCCATGGTGGTAAACAACACCAAACTGCATAATCGCTTTGTGGACAAACCCATTGAATACAAATATGTGGAAAGCGCGGGGAAGGAAATGTGGCTGCCCGGCAACTGGTACGATTACGACACCCGGGGCACCGGCGCCAACCGATACCTGGGCCGCCAGTACAGCCTGCTCGAGGCCCAGGTCGTCTCGATCAACACCATCTTTGCCCGGCTTTACACCAACCGCCAGCTGCGCAACACCATGCTCCTGGACCTGGACGAGGTCGGACTTGACTACAATAAAGAGGATGCCAAATATTGGCCGTTCGGCATCGGCGCCTCCAATGTCTCGGTGCAGCAATGGCTGGGCATCTACAACGCCTTTCTCGACGGCCAGTATCGAAATCCCTCTTTCGTCAAAGAGGTGACGGTCAACGGTGAGGTGATCTACAGCCGCAAAGCAGATGAACGGCTCAAGCCCATTCCCCTGTTCGACGCCAAGCAGGAACGGGAAGCGGAAATGCAGGTTCTCTATGAGATCTGCAACCGCGGGACGGCGTCCGCCATGCAGACCGAGTTCAAAAATCACAAAAATCTGGTTTCCGGAAAAACCGGCACCGCTCCGCTCGGTAAATCCACCATCTTTATCAGTAATTTCAACCCGTACCAAGACCGCCAGGGCCATAAAGATAAAAACCTGACCATGATGGTCCAGGTCACCTCCAACACCGGCGGCTACAAGAGTGTGGGCCAATCGGGCAACGGGCCGGTCAAAATCGCCGGACAAATATACAACCATCTTTTCCAGGAAGAGATGGTTGAAATGATGGACCGCAAAATCGACGATGCCAAACGCAAAAACTCCCATTTCCGCAACAACCATGTTTATTGGGCCAATGTAAACCGGTATATGGACCACCTGCTCAACAAGAAATGCGGCAGCGACTATATCTATCAAAACATCATCGGGGTAGACGGCTACGATGAAGCGCTCGAACAGATCCTAAACAGCACCAACAAGATTTACACCGGCCGGGATACTATTTTCGATCAGCTCGTCCATTATTATTGCGATCAGGAAAAAAGGGTGAAAATGGATTCACCTCAACCTTCGGTAAGCGGTAACTAAAAAAAAGAAATGCGCCCGGATTTTTCAGGGCAAAGGCATCCTGCTTTACAAAAAAACTACTCCATGGCATATTGGCAACGTTTATTTGCCATCATCATCAAACCAGAGACGAGAGAATATAATGGCCAGAATAGGAAGAAATGATCTCTGCCCCTGCGGCAGCGGGAAGAAATTCAAAAAATGCTGCGCCGGCAATCCGGCCGTCCAGAAGCCGGTGCAAACCGAGCCGCCTTCGGTAAATCGTGAGGTAAAAAAAATCCAGGCCAGCGCGGTCGCCCAACAGGCAGCCATGTTCTCCTTGGGCGTCTTTGTCCTTTTTGCAACCAAAGAGGGTGACGCCTGGCTGCTGGAAGTAACCGACATGGACGCGATTCAGGTTGCAGAGGCCGGCAAGGTGATCGAGGTGGAAATCAAGGAAAATCCGGAAACCATCGAAATCAACTGGACCCACAAGTTTACCGTAAAAAACAAAAAATTCGTCCTTACTTCATATAAAGACCAAAGCGAACAAACCAAGGAGAGCTACCCGGCCCATTCCATCCTTGCCGCGGTCAAAAAAATTCGCAAACGAATCCCGAAGGAGCTGTTGAGCAGCCTGCATCTTGATGAGGAGAGTGGGGAAACCGCGGCACAATAACCAAAGAATATCGCCATCAATAATTTTTAACCTGGACAACGATTAAGAATATACTTAACTTATAAAAAGATTATAGATGATGCTGATCAGCATCGGTAATTCAAATAAGTTTTCTTGATCACACGGCCAGGAGGAACACGTTATGCCCATTTATGAATTCCGTTGCCAGGAATGTAAAAATCCCTTTGAGGCACTGGTGACTTCGTCAGCCGCCATCAGCGAAGTAAGCTGCCCCAAATGCAACAGCAAGAACATCAAAAAAACTATTTCCGCCGCAAGCTTCAAGATCTCATCCGGCAACAGTTCGATCCCGGCCGGCGCTCTATCCGGCTGCTCATCAAAATCAGGGTTTTCCTGAGCCTGATCCACATACAGCCCGGGCGGCTGTAATGACAACAAAGCATAAAAAAAAACCGCCGGCCAATTAGGGCCGTCGGTTTTTTTTTATACATTTTTTAAAACAAAAAACAGATACCGCTACCCCTCTTACAGCAATTTGCCCATGAAATTAAAAGTACTCTGCCGACTGCCGCCGCGGCCGGTGCCGCCAAGCTGCTTGAAAATAGCAGTCAGATCACCCTTGCGGGGCTGCATGTTGCACAGATCGACCACGATATACTGGATGCCATGGGCGGCAAGTTCAGGCACAAAGGGCAACAGAGAAAAGGGCTCCTGGGCCACGGCAAGGGTTTGCCCCCACCGCTTTTTCAGGATGACCACCTCTCCCTTGGGGCTGACCAGGGGCTGATCATATTTAAAAAACTGGGGCGCAAGCCTTGAGGTAAAGAGCGGCGGCTGGCCGTACACGGTAAGACCGACAGGGATTTCCGACTTATGGCTGCAAAAATCAACCAGATTGACCCGATCGGTTTCAATGGCGAGCTGACTGCCGAGCAAACCTAGATTGGCCAGGGCCCGCACACTCACCGAATTAAGGACATTGACCGTATAATCGGCGAAAAGCCGCAGCTTGGCGGTGGGCCTGGGGCTGACTTTGGGCTCTCTGCCCTTGCGGGTATGGGCGATAACCACCTTCTCATCCAGGTAGGCCATATCGAAAAAAAGCCGTTGGCTGATATGGCCGAGCTGCCAGGCATGGAACCCGCTTTGCTGTAAAGAGGAGATGGCGTCCCGGTAAAATGGAAGATCATCCTCAAGAATTATCGGCGGCAGCGCCCAGGTCAGCCGCCGCTGCAGGGGCACCAGACTCCTTTTATGACGGGCCAGTTGCCCGTAAGTCTCCTTGGTCAGAGAAATGACCACCCGAGCCGGCGGCGTGGGGGGATGCTGTTTCAAAAAATCAAGGTTATCTATCTTGAGCCACCATTCAACCGGCAGCTGCACATCATGGCCGCGCCGGCCTTTGCCGCGCCCGGCCGGAACCCGGCCCTTACGGTCATCCGGTTTTTTTAAAACCATGCGTTTGGGCCGGCCCAGCAGACTGTGGACAATCTGCTGCATATACGCTTTTTCGGTAAGGGATTGCACCTGCTTGGCAAAGCGGCCGGGATTAACCCCCTTGCCTTTACCCACCTTCTGCAGTCGTTCACTCACATCAACCTTGAACAGGCTGTCCCCTTTATTGACCGCCTCCGGCATCAACAAAGTCACCCGGCAGCCCTCCTCAGCTCTGGGTACCGAACGGCCGTTGACCACAAGCTCTTTCAGGGTAAAGCCTTGCCGCTCACCGCTCTTTTCCTGATGCACCCGCAACCGGTCGCCGCTGCGCACCGTTTCCTTCAGGGTCAGGGTCGCCCGGCCGTCGGCAAACTTATCGATTTTGCCCAAAAATATTCCCACATTGCCGGAATGCTGCGGAACGATAATATCCGTGGGCCCACCGCTCAGGAAATAACCGGGCGAGGCCTTGCGGCCCATGGCCATACTCAACATATCCTCGGCATCGGCCAGGGCCTTGTCGTCACCCGGCTGATCAAGCACCTGCCGGTAAGCACGGACCACGGACGACACATACTGCGGGTTGCGCATCCGCCCCTCGATCTTCAGGGAAGATACCCCGGCGGCCTGCAGACGGGGGATGAGCTTTAGCCCGGAGAGATCATTCATGGAAAAAAGATACCCGGCCTGGGACTTATCTCCCTTGCCGCCCCAGGTATAACGCCGACGGCATGGTTGCACGCAACGGCCCCTCAGGCCGCTTTTGCCGCCGAGATAACTGCTGAACAGGCATAACCCGGAGTAGCTGAAACAGAGTGCGCCATGGACAAAGACCTCAAGTTCCACCTCACTCTGCGGGCTGATCCGGCCAATCTCCTCAATAGGCAACTCCCGCGCCAACACCACCCGCTTAAAGCCCATTTCCGTAAACTGCCGCACGGCCATGGAATTATGGGCGCCCATCAGGGTACTGGCATGGAGGCGCAACCTGGGGAAATAGCGATGGGCGATATGGTAGATCCCCAGGTCCTGCATGATGATGGCATCCGGCTTCAAGGCGTCGAGGGCGCCGAGGATCTCCACGGCCTGCCCCACCTCTTCCTCCCGCATCAGGCTGTTCATCGCCATGTAAACCTTGACCCCGTTTTTATGACCGTAGTCGATCATGGCGGCGACCTCGGCCAGAGTAAAATGTTTGGCCAGAGCCCGGGCATTAAAGGCGGGCGCCCCGATATAGACGGCATCCGCCCCCGCGGCAACCGCCGCTTCAAAGGCTTCGATAGTACCGGCCGGGGCCAGCAGTTCCATTGTTTGGTTTGATTTAGTTACCATTTATCACGATTAAGTCGAAAACGACCATTTGCTCCTTTGATTAATATTATCACAACCCTTATACTGTTTTTTAACGGAATGGGCACTCAAATAGAAATTACCCATAACCTGTCAATGACCGGCGCCTAAGCCTTGTCATTCTCTTTTTCGCCATTTACAGTGTGATCATGTTGAAAAAGTTTTTTACCAGGTTGCTTGATACGCTGGCCCCCAGGGAGGGGTTGCTCCTGATGGGGCTCGCCGTGGCGGTCGGCGCCGGAACCGGGCTGGCCGCGGTTTTTTTTATCAGGCTCATCTCATTTATCCATAATTTTTCCTATGGCGGGGCAGTCGAACTGCTGCCCGCCCTTGGCCGCTGGTGGTTTGTCATCATCCCGGTGATCGGCGCCCTGATCAGCGGCCCGATTATCGCCTATTTTGCGCCGGAAGCCAAAGGGCATGGGGTGCCGGAGGTCATGAGCGCTCTGATTATGCGCGGCGGGCGCATCAGACCCCGGGTGGCGCTGGCCAAGATCTTCGCTTCGGCCCTGTGCATCGGCAGCGGCGGTTCCGCCGGCCGCGAAGGACCCATCGTCCAGGTCGGCTCAACCTTGGGCTCGGTTGCCGGGCAATGGCTGGGCCTATCCGATGAACGACTCAAAAACCTGGTGGCTTGCGGCGCGGCGGCAGGCATCGCCGCCACCTTTAACGCGCCCATTGCCGGAGTTGTTTTTGCGGCGGAGGTGCTGTTAAGCGAGCTGCAGGTATCGGTGTTCAGCAACGTGGTTATCTCGGCGGTTTCCGCCTCCATTGTCAGCCAGATCTTTCTCGGCGCGAGGCCGGCCTTCGTGGTGCCGGGCTATGCCATGCACTCGCCCTGGGAAATCATGCTCTATGTCATCCTCGGCTTTATCGCCGCCCTGGTCGGCATTATGTTTATTCGCATGCTCAATGCCAGCGAAGACCTGTTTGACCGCTGGCAATTCCCCGCGTATCTCAAACCGGCGCTGGGCGCCCTGCTCCTCGGCCTGCTGGCATACGGCTATCCCCACGTTTCGAGCATGATGGAGGTCTATGGCAGCGAAACCAGACTGGGGCTGCCCCTGATCAACAACATGCCCCATGTCTACGGCTCGGGTTTCGAATTCCTTGATCAGGTGCTGAAGGGGCAGGCGCCATTCTGGCTGTTAGCCCTGCTCATCATCTTGAAACCCCTGGCCACCTCTTTTACCCTGGGCTCGGGTAACTCCGGCGGCGTTTTCGCGCCATCGCTTTTTACCGGCGCCATGCTCGGCGGCGCCTTCGGCTATCTGGCCCGCGGAATTTTTCCGGAGATGGAAATCGAGGTCGGCGCCTACGCCCTGGTCGGCATGGCCGCCGTTTTTGCGGCAACCGCCCGGGCGCCGCTGACCTCCATGTTGATCGTTTTCGAGATGAGCAACGATTATCGACTGATCCTACCGTTAATGGCGGCCGGCATGGTCGCCTCTTCCGTGGCCGAATGGCTGCACCCGGATTCGATCTACACCATAAAATTGAGCAAAAAAGGGATTCGCTTCCGTTCCGGCAAATATCTCGACGTCATGCAGGGAGTGATGGTCGAGGAGATGATGGAAAAAAACCCCATCACCATGCACAGTTCTCAAAGCGTGGCCGAACTTTTCGCCGCGCTCCAAGAGACCCATCTGCACGGCTTCCCGGTCCAAGATGAGACTGGCAACCTTTATGGCATCGTTACCATTCAGGATCTGGAGCGAACCATTCAAAAACTTGAAAACAACAAACAACCCGACAAGCCCACTCTCAGGGATATCAAGGTCGGCGACGTCGCCACCCCGGACCCGGTCACCGTATTTCCCGATGAACCGATCTGGTCGGCAATCCATAAAATGGCGCCCCGGGATCTTGAGCGATTGCCGGTGGTCTCCCGGCGGAACCCCGCCCGCATGGTCGGCCTTATCAGTCGCAGCGATATCCTGCGGGCCTATGATGTTGCCCTGGTTCGCCAGCAGCACGAGCAGTACGACCAGGCCAGGCTGAACCTGCGCACCGCAAAATATCTTGAATTTATCGATGTGATCGTCGACCGGGACTGCCCTTATGTTGAGCATAACCTGGCCGAAATCCCCCTGCCGAAAAATGCCAATCTGGTCTCCATCGAGCGGGACGGCCTGATCCTTATCCCCCATGGCGACACCAAGATCATGGCGGCGGACAAAATCACCATTCTCTGTCGCAAAGAACTTATCGGCAAAATCCGTTCACTGCTGGGTTCAGGAAAAATTGGAGGAGGAAAATGTTTGAGCAAATCCTAGAAGTTATGCCGGATGGCTACGGCTATTATCTTGCCGGGGCCACCTGTGCGGCCATAATTGTGCTGAATATTTTCGACCGGAAAAAAGCGCAACAGCTCATCAAAGGAGCAATCACCATCATCGCCCTGTTCATTGCGGCGATGGTTGTTTATACCATTTATATCAAGGCCCAAAGCGAAGGTGATTTTGAGCGGCTAAGAAAGGGCGACCAGGAAAAGGAATCGAGCAATCCCCGTTACTATCAAGACCTTGATAAAAAATACAACCTTGACCAGCAATAAAAAAAGGCGGTAAGGGGGTAAACCCTTTGCCGCCTTGATCAGCTAACCACAAAAAAATTCTATTTATACTGCAAGGGCAGTCCGGCCTTTTTCCAAGCGGAAATGCCGCCGCTGAGATTGTAGATTTCCGGATACCCTTTGCGGTAGTAATATTGACCGATCCCATAACTGCGACCGCCGACGGCACAGACCAGCAACATGGGCTGCCCGGTGGGCAAACTCGCCCTGCCCTTGGCCAGATCACTCATCGGAATCAGCCGGGAGCCTTCAATATAACCCTCCCGCAACTCATCCGGTTCCCGGACATCAATGAGCAACAGATCTTGGCGATTACCGAGCATAAACTGCGCCTCCTGGGGGGTCACCGACCGAAAAACCGAAGCCGCCGAAGAGGTTTTCGCTACCGCCGTGCCCGGCTCCGATCCGGCCTGGGATTCAGGCTTATCGCCGGAACATGAAACAACCATGGCCAAGAGCAGAATCATTGTCCAAAATATTTTAAAATACCCTTTCATCACCTTTTCCCCTATCTAATTTCGATCAAAACACCCAACCAGGCGGGCAGAGATAATAACCTTAGCAAGTAAATCATCGGCCAAAAACAACCGTGATATTTATAAGCACAACCATCCGATTTTGCAACGACTTCCACAAAAAAAACACCTCGCGGCCCAGGCCACCACCATGATCAACCAACTGCTTTATCGTAACTTTCAACAACAACCCCCTCTATTTTTCAATTTCTTACAAAAACAAGTTGAAAACATTTAATCATTTTATTAAATTACTATATTTAAGAACTTAATTATATTCTTATATGCGCTCTTTATTTTTGCGAGGAAACCAATGATCAAAAAAATATTCACCCTCTTTTGCCTGCTTCTATTGACCGGAGCCCTGGCTGAACCTGCCCGGGCCGGCCTGACCACGGAGCTACAGACCCTGGTCAGCCAAGGCGCCATCTTAAAAAATGAGTTATCAGACATTGCCGTTGGCCAAGGCAATACCTGTAGCCAACTGGGGAGCCTGAACAGCTCGTTCGCAACTTACCTGACCGCGGTTGAGCTTATCACCAGTCAACTTTCCGCTCCGTTATCCATCAGCCTCGATGACCTCGCCGCCCTGGACGATCTCTCCTCTTTGACCTATTTCATGTCGGCGGATAGCACCAGAATATCATGGGAACTAAGGGGGATCGAAGATAGCGCCGAGTTATTCGAATACCGGGCCGCTCTCAGCGCCATGCTTACCTTATCCAAGGATATCGGCACCATGGCCAACCGCATTCTGGAAATGGCGGATCGGATCCTGGTCATGACCGACAATATCGGCGCCATGGCGGATCGCATCCTGATCACTCAGCAGTTGCAGAACAGCAACATCGCCCTCACCCAGAATTCGCTTGGGGCAACCCAGCAGAACATGGTCATCCTGAGCGACAGTATTTCTTCGATTGCTTACAACTTAAGCCTGGGCCTTATCCAGGACGACACCAATGCCCTGGTTGATGAAATGGGCATCACTACCCTTACCAGTGACAACATGGCAAGTGAACTGGATCGACTGGCCGCACTCTCCAGCCTTCTGTTGGCAAACACCGTTAACCTTTACACCTGGATGAGCACGCAAAGCAGCCACGCCAGCCATTACATCAACGGCGACACCCTCACCGCCCTGGGAGATCTCTCCGCCATCAACCTGACCTTGGCCCAATCCCTGGAGCTATATGCCGACACCATCAACCAGTTGAGTCCCCTGACCCAAACCGCCGTCTTGGCCGAGGCCACGGCCGGCATGCTGCAATTAACCGCCGATATCGGACAGATGGCAAACAGGATCATGGAGATGGCCGACAAAATAATCATTATGGCCGACAACATCGGGCTGATGGCAGATAATATTGTCGCCACCCAGGAACTCCAGCAGACCAATATCGAGCTAACTGAAAGTTCACTGCTCACTGCCCAAAACACTACCATTTCCGTGATCAAAAACATGGGGCTCTAGGATCAAGAGCTTAGCTTGAGGAAAAATAAAATGACCTTGTTTATTCGCAACCTGTTAATCCCGACCCTTGGCCTGCTGGCCGCCCTTACCCTGCAACCGACAACTGCCGCGGCCGCCATCCTGGACGAGTTGCGAGGACTCGTCAGCCAGGCAAACAATCTCGACAGCCAACTAAAAACAATATCGCTGAGCACCGACAGCATCTGCGCCCCCCTGGTGGCGGCCAACCAACAAGCGCGAGAAATGATCGACAGCATCAACCTGGTTGATCAAAGCCTTGCCGCCCCGATCCAGATCGATGATGAAATGATGACCGCCTTTGACGAGCTTTTTTACGCAAGCGCCAGCCTGGCCAATGAAGAGGTAAGACTGTCCGGCGACCTGACGGCCCTTTCTTCGACAACCAATGCCATCACCTTAAAGGATGGCATTGTCGCCATGCTCCAACTTTCCGAGGATATCGGCACCATGGCCGACCGAATCGGCGAAATGGCGGACAAGATCCTGATCATGTCCGACAACATCGGCAGCATGGCGGACCGCATCCTGCTCACCCAGGAAATTCAGAACCAGAATATCCTCATCAGCCAACAGTCCATCCTCCAGACCCAGACCAACATTCTCAGCCTGGTCGCGGTGGTGGAGAGCAGCAGCAATGACCTCGACCTCAATACGCTCATTGCCCAAGGAGAAACTTTGGCCGCCCAGATGGCGGCGGTTATCCTCAACCCTTTCACCATGGCAACCCAGCTGCGCAATGTGGCCGAGGATGTGAACACCTTTCTCGCCGAAATCAAGACCACCAGTGACGTCATTAATCAACAGGCAACGACCGGCACCATGACGATCAATGCGACAACCCTGACCAGCCTTGCCAATCTGTCCATCATGCTCACCTCGCTCGGCACGGCAATGGATGGCTATGTCCTGGCCATTGAAGGACTGCAGGCCATGACCTCCAGCCGGACCCTGGAAGACGCCCTGGGCAGCATGCTGCAACTTTCCGCCGATATCGGGGTGATGGCCAACCGTATTCTGGAAATGGCGGACCTGATTCTCGAGATGGCCGACAACATCGGGATGATGGCCGACCAGATCATTGCCACCCAGGAGCTGCAGAGTGTTAATGTGGCTGCCACCCAGGCCTCGATTTTAGCGGCCCAGGATCTGGCAATTTCTTTGATTGCGGCAAGAAATCTGTAACAGAAGCCTCCGGGGCAGGCATTGGCCAAAAACAACGCTTAAAGCCAGACCTGCCCCTTCTTCCTCCCCCTGCCCCGCTTGAAAAACGGCAGCAAGGCCACCCCGGCCGCAAAACCGCCGACATGAGCCCACCAGGCGACCCCGCCCTCGACCAGTTTGCCCACAACAAGCTGGTGGACCGCTCCCTGCAAAAACTGAAAGACAAACCAGAACCCGATAAAAAAGAAGGCGGGAATCTCGACCAGATAAAAAAAGATAAAAATTGGGGCAATGGTCAGAATCCTGGCCTTGGGATAAAGCAGAAAATAGGCGCCGATCACCCCGGAGATTGCGCCGCTTGCCCCGATCATCGGCGCCACGGAACCGGCATTGGAGAGATATTGGGCAAAAACGGAAACCACCCCGCACAACAAATAAAAGGCCAGGTAACGGCCATGACCCATCCGATCCTCAACATTATCGCCAAAGATCCACAACATCCACATGTTGGAAACGATATGCAACAGGTTGCCATGGAGAAACATCGAACTGATCACGGTCGCATAGCTGTGGACGGTTAAGGCCGCCGCCGCTTTTTCGGCGGCAAAGCGCGCCGGAATAAAACCGTTACTGACAATAAAAGGCTCAAGACCGATTCCCAGGGAAAGCTCATACAGAAAAAAAACAACATTGACCCCGATCAACGCCAGGTTGACCCAGGGAAAAAGGGCGGATCGGATATTGTCTTTAAGGGGAAACATAAAGGATCAGCCGGCAGAAGAGCTGTCGCAACCAACCGGTAACACAAAAAAGAAGTTATTGCCTTCCGCGGTGGGCTCGTAGCCGACCACCCCGCCATGGATTTCGATTACCTGCTTGATAAAGGCCAGGCCATGGCCGGTGCCGGGCAACATCTTGCTGCTCTCACCCCGAATGCCGTCGGTAAAGATGATCTTTGCTTCACTGCCGCTCAGATGCCGACCGGTGGTAAATACATTAAACTTAATCCCGGATTTACCCGGCCCGAAATAATCATGGATATACTCCCGGCCATAGGCGATGGCCTTGCGGGGTAAACCGGCATGATCGATTATGCTTTCGGTATATTTGACCGCGTTGGAAAAAAGATTGGCATAAACCTGGGAGAGCAGCCCCACATCCACCTGCAGCAAAAGCTCTTCGCCATGCATATCTCCCGGCCGCTCCACCTCAATGCCCCTGGCCCTGAACCGGCTCATGAAATGATCGAGCTGGGGGGTGACTATTTCGGTGTCAACCGAACAGTTGCGCGATCTGAGCACGAAACGGCCCTTGGCAAAATGATCGCGCCTAAAGAGGCTTTCGAGAAACAGGCTGTAGTTGGCATGATGCTCCAGCAATTGCCGATAGTTGGCCTGCAACCGCTGGTACAGATTGGTCACCTTATCGCCTACCAGCTGACAACTCTGCTCCAGATCGACCCCTGGTTTTTTCAACTCTTTCAAAAGCTCTTCCAGATCACCGACCTCCTTGATTCTTTTCTTGAGCCGGTTGAAGAGATGTTTGAAATACATATTGGGGGTAATGACGTTGTGCTCGATATCCATTACCAGGGTATTGATAAACTTGAGATGACGAATATTTTCTTGAGCAATCAGGCGGTTGTGCAGGTTGAAGCCGATCCGGTTCGAATATTTGCGCATGAAAAAACGATCCGCCTCGGATAATCGGGCAAGGGGAAATACCTCCAGCATCCCCATCACCTCCATATCCAAGGTCAACTTTTCGGCGGTTTGCAGCGTCGCCGGCTTCCGGCAGATCGGAACCAGCAGTGAGTTCTCGGTTTCATAACAGTGATTAGAAAGAAAGACCTCGATCGGACTCGGTTTGGGTTTTCGGAGCAACCCCTTGCGGCTGTCACTTACCAGGACCAGATTTTCGCGTCTTTCATCCAACAGATGAAGTCGGCTGTCAAATCCGAGAAAAAGTTTAGGGGCGGCGACACAGATCCGGTAGAAATCTTCAGGGGAATCAAACTCCTGGGCCAGATCGAAAAAAGTATGGAGCAGATCATTCTGCGCGGCGCCGAAGGCATAGCTCTTGTAGCTCCCGCGTTTTTCAATGATCCGCGCACTTACCTGCTGCAGATCCTTACAACTACATCGTGCAGAGCCCATTCTCTTCCCCTGCGGCCAAATGCCCCATGATTAATCCTCAACACCATCCGGCAATAAATACTAAAAGAATCAGGGTCTGATGATACTACCTGGATTCAAGGATTATCTCGTCGTGGCCGTCGCTTTCCGCCAGGCGGACATGGACATGTTCATTCTCGGCGACCTGCAGATCCAGCCCCACGTAATCAGATTGGATGGGAAGTTCGCGGCTGCCGCGATCGACCAGGGTGGCGAGTTGGATACAACGGGGCCGGCCGATGTCCATCAACGCATCAAGGGCGGCCCGGATGGTCCGACCGGTGAAGATAACGTCATCAACCAGCACCACCACCATACCCTCTATGGTAAAATCGATATTGGTTTTTTTGACCACCGGATTCTGGGTCACCAGGCTCCAGTCGTCACGATAGAGCGTGATATCGAGACTGCCGGTGGGAACATCGATCTTTTCCTGTTCCTGGATGATCTTTTGAATCCGATCGGCCAGAAAAACACCGCCGGTATGAATCCCGATGATGGCAAGATTGGCGACCCCGTGATTGTTCTCAACAATCTGCATGGCAATCCGATTGATGGAACGACTGATATCATCCGCCGACATGATCTGTTTTTTCATTATCCCTACCCTCTCCTTAAATTACCCGGTTGCCCCAGGTCACCTCAAAAAACAAAGGCGGCATCCACTTAAATGGAGCCGCCTTTGTTTAATGCATCATGGCCAGAAATAATCAATTCCCTTGGCGATCACCTTGTTGATCGCTTCGGGAAAAGCCTCACACTCCGCGGCAAAAACCTTGGCCGCCACCTCGGCCGGGGTGTCGTCATCGGCAAGGGATACACATTTCTGCACGATTATCGGCCCCTCGTCATAAACCTCGTTGGCAAAGTGGACGGTACAGCCGCTCACCTTTACCCCCCTTGCCACCGCGGCCCGATGCACCCGCATCCCGTACATCCCGGCCCCGCAAAAAGAGGGAATCAACGATGGATGAATGTTGATAACCGCCCTTTTCAACCGCGCCGGCGGCTCATAGAGCTTGAGAAACCCGGCCAGCAGCACCAACTCGACGTCATAATCCGCTAAAATGGCGTTGATCGCCTCATTATCCGCGGCATGAAAGGCGGGATAACCATACTTTTGAGCCTTCTCCAGCCCGAGAACACCCGCAACATTGGAAACCACCACCTCGATGCTGCCCTGCATGGTCCCGGCCGCAATCCGATCATGGAAATTATCCAGGGTCCGACCGGAGCCGGAGAGGAGTACCGCCATCTTCATAACCGACTCCTATTTAAAGTAGGGATTGGCGTCAACATCAACGTTTTTGAGCCAATTGACAATACCGGTGTCATACTTGCTGGTCAGATCAAAAACCTTTACCGCCAGCCGAAAACGGGTCTTGAGGGTGGTGTTGCCGGTGGCCTTGATCTCGGCCAAAACCTGGGGATAATCGGCAGGGTCGACGATCACCGTCACATCCTGAAAATTCTTGGCCGAAGAGCGGAGCATGGTCGGGCCGCCGATATCGATATTCTCAATGGCATCGCCCAGGGTGCAATCGGCGTTGGCCACGGTTTTTTCAAAAGCGTAGAGATTGACCGCCACCAGATCGATGGCCTGCAAGCCATGCTCCTTCATCTGGGCCAGATGATCGGGGTTGGTTTTCTGGGCGAGGATCCCGCCGTGCACCTTGGGATGCAGGGTTTTGACCCGGCCGTCGAGCATCTCCGGGAAACCGGTGAACTCGGAAACATCCTTTACCTTGATCCCGTTGTCCCGCATCTTCTTGGCGGTGCCGCCGGTGGAGAGGATCTCGATGCCCAGGGCCTCAAGCTCACGGGCAAAGCCTTCGATGCCGGATTTATCGGTCAAACTGATTAATGCTCTTTCCATCTTTTTCATTATCTTCTCCCTCTGCTATATGCTCATATCAAAATGATTAATTATTAAAAGCCGACCTTCTTCAACAAGGTCATCTTACCGAAAAATACAAACTTTAAATGTACCCTTTATCTTTATCAAAATGCAACAAAAGTGCTATGTTTTTCCACTTACTCCTTGCGGATAAAGCTCTTGATCATTCGCCGGTCCCGCTTGCTCGGCCGCCCGGCCGGGGCAACATTGGCCGCCCGGATGAGACGGCGTTCTTCGCCGGCGCTCAGACGGGCCGCCCTGCTCTCTTCTGTCTCCAGATAAAGCAGGGCCGCTTCCGGGGCGCCCCGCCGAACGGCCGACAATTGCCGAACCATAATGACATACTCATCCGTCCCTTTGCGAATCCGAATCTCCTCTCCGACCTCAACGCCGCGGGCCGCCTTGGCCCTGGCCCCGTTGACATGAACCTTGCCGCCGTTGATGGCCTGGGCGGCCAAGGATCTGGTCTTAAAAAAACGGGCGGCCCACAGCCATTTATCAAGTCTTATTTTTTTTTCCACTGCCCTAGCCTGCGCGCCCGTGTTTTTATAACGATATTTTATTACAATATAGCATCAGGCAACCATCTGCGCCATAGCGCAGCTTTACGCTTTCAGCTTTGGGCTAAATAGTGTATAAAACTGCCCATCATGAAACTTAAAACCGTGGGCATAAAAAACATCAACTATCCGGTTACGGTCCGTGAAAAATCCGGAGGCTTGCAGCAAACAGTTGCCAGCATCAGCCTGCAGGTGAGCTTGCCGCGCCAGTATCGGGAATCCTGCGTCTCCACCTTTATTGAAGTACTCAATAAATACCAGGAGGAGATGAGCAACCGGATCTTCAGAAATCTGCTGGCCGAGGTTAAGGAAAAACTGCGGGCCGAATCCGCCCATGTGGAGATGACCTTTCCCTATTTCCTTGAAAAAAAGGCGCCGGTCACCGGTACGGCCGGCCTCATGGAATATAACTGCCGCTTCACCGGCGGCATCGGCAAGGATGAGGATTTCATCCTGTCGGTCAAGGTGCCGGTAACCACCCTCTGCCCCTGCTCAAAAGAGATCAGCGAATTCGGCGCCCACAACCAGCGCGGCGAGGTAAGCCTCAATGTGAAATACTCCGCCTTCATCTGGATGGAAGACCTCATTGCCATGGCCGAATCCGGCGCCTCCTGCGAGGTTTACTCCCTGCTCAAAAGACCGGACGAAAAATACGTTACCGAGAAAGCCTACACCAACCCCATGTTTGTTGAAGACGTGGTACGCAAGGTGGCGGAAATGGCCCACGACCACCCGGACATCACCTGGTTTTCCGTGGGGGTTGAAAGCTTTGAGTCGATCCATAAACACAACGCCTACGCCTATGTGGACAGCGACGAGATGCGCTGAAGAACTCGCTTATTTCCATAAAATCCCCCCGCCAATTTTCCCTTTAACTTAAAGATTTTTTGTCCTCAAAATTCAGAGAACAACGTATAATGTCTTCATGAATCTTTTAATGCTAGGAAGCTTGCTGGGCGGGGTCGGCCTTTTCATGCTCGGCATGCAACTGATGACCGACGGTCTGAAGATTGCCGCCGGTCACACCCTTCGTAATATCCTGCAAAAATCCACCCGAACCGCCATCCGCGGCCTGCTGTCCGGCGCCTTTATCACCTCGCTGGTGCAGTCATCCAGTGCCATTACCGTGGCCACCATCGGCTTTGTCAACGCCGGCTTGATGAACCTCAGACAGGCGATTACCATTACCTACGGCAGCAACATCGGCACCACCATGACCGGCTGGCTCGTTGCCCTGGTCGGCTTTCAATTCCACATCAAGGTCTTTGCCCTGCCCCTGATCGGCTTCGGCATGCTGATCCGCCTGATTAAGGGCAACAGCCGCTACGGCGCACTAGGGCTTGCCTTGGCTGGTTTCGGCGTATTTTTTATCGGCATTGACATTTTAAAAGACGCCTTTGCCGGGCTCGGTGAAACCATCGACCTGGCCGAACTCGGCGGCGGAGGGCTGATCGGCCACGCTATCTTCATCGGCATCGGCTTTCTCCTGACCCTGGCCATGCAATCGTCCAGTGCCGCCATGGCCATCGCCCTGACCGCGGCGGCCGGCGGAATCATCCCCTTGGACAACGCCGCCGCAGTGGTCATCGGCGCCAACATCGGCACCACCTCCACCGCCGCCCTCGCCGTTATCGGAGCAACCCCCAACGCCAAACGGGTGGCGGCGGCCCACGTTATCTTCAATATGGCCACCGGCGTTATCGCCCTGCTGATCCTGCCCCTGCTGCTTCAGCTGTTGCTGAGCCTGCCCGGCAATTTACATCTCAACATCTCCATTACCACCCTGCTCGCCCTGTTTCACACCATCTTCAACCTTCTCGGCGTCTTCCTGATGTGGCCCTTTACCGATAAACTGGGGGCTTATCTTAAAACCCTTTTCCGTACCGCGGAAGAGGACGAAGCACACCTGGTCTACCTTGACAACAACCTGGTGCACATGCCGGTGCTCGCCTTCCACGCCCTGGCGGAAGAACTGAAACGACTCGGCATCATCGCCCGAAGGATGGCCAAGGGCGCGATCAGCAGCGAGGCAGGCCCGAGCCGCCTCCTGGAATCAGACCAGCGCGTTTTATTGAAACTGGAGATCAAAATCGGCAAATTCATCAACGAGGTCCGCCGGGGCGGCTTGCCGGAAAAGCTTGATCACGCCCTGCCCCACGCCCTGCGGATCACCAGTTATTACCGGGAAGTGGCCGATGTGGCCATCCGGATCGCCCAGATGCAGCAGGGCAAACCGGTCGAGGATGAAAAACTGGCGCTGGAGATAAGTCTTTATAAACAGAATGTGGTCAGGCTGCTCGATGCAACCGATGTCGGCCAGGCAGAATTTTCCCTGCAAGCATGCAACAGCTATTTTGAAGAACTAGAAGGGGAATACAAACACCTGAAAAACCTGCTGCTTAAGGCCGGCACCAAGGACGAACTGCCGGTGACCCAGATGGTGACCCAGATTGATCTGATGAGCGACATCAGAAGAATAGCCGGCCAGATGGAAAAGGCGGCCTGTTATCTGGTCTCAATGACCACCGCCGAGGTGGAAAGCCAGGAGTTGCCCCCAGAGGAGGAGGCGGCATAAACTTTTGCCCTTCTCAATCTTTTGCCCGGCCCGCATAACGCCAGTGCCAAGGCTCCCAGAGAAAGCCATTCTTGTCGTTTTGCCGGTAACTTAATACAAAATCATATTTTCGGGCGTTTTGCCCAAGCCATTTTTCCGCTTCCGAGCCGTGAAAAGTCCAGTCACTGGGCACCAGATCAACAGCGGTGCCGGTCATGTGTTCTGAATATCCCGGCGGCGCCACCCCTTTGGCAATATCATAAAAATCACGGCCGGCCTGCAGCTGACGCAGATAGATACTGCGCTGATAAAGCAGGCTGCGATAGCCGGAGTCAACCTGCAGGATAACCCCATCGTTGCGGGCCGCCGAGACCATCCGCGTCAAAGCCTCGGCCGTGGCGGCGGTCACATAAATTTGCGCTTTGGGATAGGTAAACTCATAGGGCAACACCACCAGATTTTTCCCCTCGGAACTAAGGCCAAGATCAACCCGATGGCCCTGCCAAGGGCGGCGCACCTCGTAACGCTTGCCGTGGAGGGTGACATACTCGCGCCTGGCCTCGGGCAGCATTTTACTGCGGCCATCAAGCACCGCCACCTTTGCAAAAGGCTGCTCCAATTCCTCAACAGGGGGGACGAGAATGGCAGGACGCTTACCATCCCCCGGCCCAACAACACAACCGGCAAGACAGAGATAAATCAATAACCCCAGCAGATATACCCCGCGCCCGGTTCTCATAATTATCTATCTCTTGGTTGAAGTCACTAACCGCGCAAGGCTAAAACCGATAAAGACCTTTAGCCGCAATAAATTTACCCACGCCCTCGGGCACCAAAGCGTCTACGGCATGGCCCAATGCAACCTCTTGCCGCAGATGACTTGACGAAACAGCCACCGGGGTCAGGAAAAGATCATATATTCTACCAAGCCGCCCCGCGCATTGCCAACAGCTTTCATCAGCCGCTCGCTGATAGCCGGCAAAACTCGACTTGATGATCTCGGCAACCTTGGTCCGGCACTGATCCGGCCGCGCAGCCACTACGAAATGGGTATAATCGACAAGCTCTGTATATTCTTTCCAGGAAGCGATCTCGGCAAAGGCATCCATGCCGATCACAAAAAACAACTCCACCGATTCCCCTAATAACTCCCGCAATGAACGCAGGGTATCGATACTGAAGGAGGGCCCCAGCCGTTTTGCCTCAAGATCACTGATAAAAAAGCCGGACCTCTCCCGAAGGGCAAGGTCCAGCATGGCCAATCGGTCAGCAAAGGAGGAAATCCGGTAGGTTAATTTATGGGGGGGCTGGGCAGACGGCACAAACAGGACGCTGTTAAGCTCAAAACTTTTTTTTACCGCTTCGGCAAGGGCAAGATGGCCGTTGTGCACCGGGTCAAAGGTGCCGCCCAAGATGCCGATCCGGTGGCCTAAATTTTGCGGAAGCTCCATAATCCCAGCAGCCTAGCTTCTGACCTGGCCGTCCCCGTACACAATGAACTTCTTGGTGGTCAATTCCTTGAGGCCCATGGGGCCATAGGCATGGAGCTTGGTGGTGCTGATGCCGATCTCCGAGCCCAACCCGAACTGGCCACCGTCGCTGAATCTGGTCGAGGCGTTGACCATGACCGCGGAGGCGTCAACCTCCCGCAAGAAGCGCTGGGAATGGGCATAATTATTGGTGATAATCACCTCGGTATGCAGGGAACCGTACTGGACGATATGGTCCATGGCCGCCTCCATGTCGTCCACCACCTTTACCGCCAGAATCAGATCGAGAAACTCCATCCCCCAATCCGTGGGCAAGGCCGCCTTGATCTCCGGCAGAATCGCACCGGCGCGCTTACAGCCGCGCAGCTCGACCCCGGCGTCCTTGAGGGCGGCCCAGACCTTGGGCAGAAACAGCGCAGCCTCGTTTTTGTGAACCAACAGGGCCTCTAGGGCATTGCAAACCCCGGGCCGCTGCACCTTGCCGTTCATGACGATATCGACCGCCATCCCATGGTCGGCACTTTCATCGACAAAAACATGACAGACCCCCTTGTAATGCTTGAGGACAGGAATCCGAGAATTTTCGGCGACAAAACGGATGAGCCCCTCGCCGCCCCGGGGAATGATCAGATCGATCTGCTCTTCCAAGGTCAGCATGACATTGACCGCCTCGCGGTCGGCCATCGGGATCACCTGAATGGCGGCGGCATCGATATTCTCGGAAGCCAAGGCCTCCTGGAGCACCTTGGCCAGGGCCAGATTGGAGTTGATCGCCTCGGAGCCGCCCCGGAGGAGAATGGCGTTGCCCGCCTTCAGGCAAAGCGACGCCGCATCCACCGTGACATTGGGACGCGATTCGTAGATCATGCCGATCACCCCCAGCGGAATCCGCATCCGACCGACGGTAATCCCGGAGGGCTGTTTGTTCATTTCCGAAATCTCCCCCACCGGATCGGGCAGGGCGATTACCTCCTGCAACCCCTTGACCATGGCGGCCATCACCTTGTCGGAGAGTTCGAGCCGATCAAGCATGGCAGCGGAAAGGCCCTTGGCGCGACCGGCGACCAGATCCTTTTGATTCTCCTGCTGGATATAATCCTTCTGCGCCATCAGCGCATCGGCCATTTTGAGAAGGGCGTTGTTCTTGGCCGTGGTGGAGAGATTGGCCATGGTCCGCGCCGCCTTTTTCGCGGCATGGGCCATCTGCTGAATGGTTTCCTGAATGGACATTGCTTGCTCCTATCCTAACTTTTTCAAAAGGTTCCAGGTTGATCACAACCCATGGCAACTCATGTCATAAACCTGCAAAGCGACCACCCTGCGCTGATGGCGGGGAGCCGATGGTTTAAGACGCTGAAAACTCTTTGAGGTAACTCTAATTTTTCAACATACCGCAGGAACCGAAAAGCACAAGGGCCATGGCATCCGGGGCACACTTTTTTTGATCCTTCCTCTCGGGCAACAGAAGAAGGGCTAAGAAATTTTCATCACCAAACCAAGAGGCGAACCCTTATCCGGCATGTTCATTTCTTGGTTTGGGCAAAGGGCGTCGCGCCCGATCAGATCACCACCAGGTTATCCCGATGAATCACCTCGTCGCAATCCTTATGGCGGCCGAGATTCTTTTCAATCAACGAGGTATGCACCCCTTTGATCACCTCGATATCAGCGGAGGAATAATTGACCAGCCCGGCGGCCACCACCTCGCCTTCCGCATTAAGGCACTGCACCGGCGCGCCGATGCCGAACTTGCCCCGCACCTCGCTAATCCCCGAGGGCAGCAAACTTTTGCCCCTTTCAACCACGGCCTTACAGGCCCCGGCGTCAAGGACCAGAAAACCCTTGGGCCGCAGAGTATAGGCAATCCAATGCTTGCGGCTGGCCATCTTCTCTTCCTGGGGCAGAAAAAAGGTCCCCACCGTTTCTCCGCCAAAAAGCCGGGAGATGGTATCCCCGGCCCGACCCGGCCCGATAAAGGAGCAACCGCCGCGGGCCGCCACCATCTTGGCGGCGTTGACCTTACTGCGCATGCCGCCGGTGCCCAGGGCGCTGTTGACGTTGCCGGCCATCCCTTCCACGGCGCGGTCAATCCGATCCACGATATAAACCGGTTTGGCATCGGGGTCGGTGGCCGGGTTGGCCGTATAAAGGCCGTCAACATCGGTCAGACAGACGAAGATGTCCGCCTCGGTCAGATTGGTGACCATGGCCCCCAGGGTGTCGTTATCGCCAAAGCGCAACTCCTCCACCGAAACCGTATCGTTTTCGTTGATAATGGGCACAAGCCCCCAATCCAGCAGGGTAAAAAGAGTATTTCGGATATTGAGATAACGATCCCGATGGGAGAGATCATCATGGGTGAGCAGCACCTGGGCTATATTCAGGCCGAGTTGCTCGAAGATTTTTTCATAGGCCCGCATCAGACTGGATTGGCCGACGGCGGCGGCAGCCTGTTTTTCCTTGAGCAGCAAGGCGCGGTCGGTGAGATGCAGTTTGCGGCGACCGGCCGCCACCGCCCCGGAACTGACCAGGATAACCTCCCGACCGGACTGCCTGAGAAAATGAATTTCCCGGGCAAGATTTTCCAGGACCGGCAGATTAAGCCCTGCACTGTTTGTCAGGACGGCACTGCCGACCTTAACCACCACCCGCTTGCTCCGATCAAGAAAATTACGGCGGATGGTAAGCCCCTCATCTTGAGAAACCTGTAATGTCATGCATCTTCTTCCAACAGTTCTGAGAGATGTTCCTTCAGCCCGGCCAAGCCATGGCCGGTCAAAGCCGAGATAAACATGGGCTCGATCCCGGCGCTGCGGCTGAAGAGTTTTTGCAATTGCTTAAGCCGTTCGGCATCGGCCATAAGATCAATCTTATTGATCACCAGCAACCGGTGCCGGCCCATCAGTTCCTCATTATAGCGCCGCAGCTCCTCTTCGAGAACCTGATATTCCACCAGGGGCTGATCACCCTCGGTGGAACCGTCTATAACATGGAGCAGGATCCGGGTCCGCTCAATATGGCGTAAAAATTTATGGCCCAGCCCGGCGCCGTCGTGGGCGCCTTCGATCAACCCCGGAATGTCGGCAATAATACAGGAGCCGCCATATTCAAAATTCAAAACACCGAGTTGCGGCTCAATGGTGGTAAAGGGATAATCCGCGACCTTGGGATTGGCGGCGCTTAATCTTGAAAGAAGGGTTGATTTGCCGGCATTGGGCAATCCGATCAGGCCGACGTCGGCAAGCAGTTTCAATTCGATCTTGAACCAATGCTCTTCGCCGGGCTTGCCCTTGGTTGCCTTGCGAGGCGCCCGATTCTGGGCATTGGCAAAATGGACATTGCCGCGCCCTCCGGCCCCGCCCACCGCCGCCACATAACGATCGCCGTCCTCAACCAGATCGGCCAAAACCTCGCCGGTCTCGGCACCCTTTAAGATCGAGCCTGGGGGAACATAAAGGATGGTATCCTTCCCCTTACGGCCGATCATTTTTTTGCCCTTACCGGAGGTACCGTTTTCAGCTATGAAATGGGAGCGAAAGCGAAAATCAAGGAGAGAGGAAAGTCGTCGCGAGGCTTCGATAATGACGGAACCGCCATGGCCGCCGTCGCCACCATCGGGGCCACCCTTGGGAACATACTTTTCCCTTCTGAAACTGACACAGCCATTGCCACCGTCGCCGGCTTTAATATAAAACTTGGCCTCGTCGATAAAAGCCATAGTCGTCGCCAATGATGTCTAATGTCAGCAATTTTGCTGCGGTTCAGGAATGAACCGCAGCAACAAGCAAACTTTTTTAGTTGGACTCAACAGGGTAAACGCTAACCCTTTTTTTATTGCGACCATATTTTTCATAGGTCACAACGCCATCAACCATGGCGAACAGGGTGTAATCACGCCCCAGGCCAACGTTGGTGCCGGGATGAATCACCGTTCCCAGCTGACGAACAAGAATATTGCCGGCCCGAACCACCTGACCACCAAAACGTTTTACCCCGCGCCGTTGCGCGTTACTGTCCCGACCGTTCTTTGAGCTACCGCCCGCTTTCTTATGTGCCACAATAATACCTCTTGTGTTTAAACAATTCTATTAGGCTGAAATTTCTTTAATTTCAAGGGCAGTATACTCCTGCCGATGGCCGTTCTTTACCCGATAACCCTGGCGACGCTTTTTCTTGAAAACAAGCACTTTCTTGGCTTTATCCTGTTCAACGATCCGGGCGGTAACTTTGGCGCCGTCAACAACCGGCTGACCAACTTTAACGTCATCGCCGTCTGCTACCAGCAGAACATCGGACAATTCAATGGTATCGCCAACGTTACCGGCAAGTTTTTCTACCCGAAGACGCTCACCAGCTGCAACTTGATACTGTTTTCCGCCGGTACGAATGATTGCGTACATAATTTCCTCCAACAACTGAACTCGTCAAATAACGGCCAGTGGACAGCCGTTGCGTAAAATTCTTCTTTTTAACTTCACCAAACAGGCCTCTGAAACAGAGTAACCACCTGCCCTCAACCCGACTTTAGCCATCGGAGCAATCCGATATTTCGCCGGGTGCGTGAAACAGACATAGATACCCACAACCAACCTTTTTGTCAAGCCATAATAAAACGAAATGCTCGACAAAAACAAACAGACCCCCATTATTAAAAGAGATGGCGGTCTAGGCCAATTCCGCCCCCCAGATCATTTCAAACTTTTCCAGATGCAGATCCTTGACCGGCTTGATGGTGATCTGCTTATTGGTCGCATTCTGCAGGTAATCTATGGTTGAGGCCTCCTCCTTGAGCATCATCGCCGCAACCTTGGGATGAACCCTCAAGGTCACGTTTACATCGGCCATCTTGGGGGCCTCGCGCTCGACCTTGCGGAAGATATCATAACAGATGGTGCGGCTCGATTTGAGCATCCCCTCGCCATGGCAATAGAGGCACGGCTCGCACATCATATGGGCCAGATCCTCGCGGTTGCGTTTACGCGTCATCTGCACCAGCCCGAACTCGCTGACCTTGAGGATATTCACCCTGCTCTTGTCCTTCTTGGCCGCCTCCTTGAGCGCGGCAAAAACCTCGTCCCGGTGGGCCTCCTCTTCCATATCGATAAAATCGATAATAATGATCCCGCCGATATTGCGCATCCGCAGCTGGTAGGCGATCTCCTTGACCGCCTCCATGTTGGTCTTGAAGATGGTTTCCTCCAGGCCGCTTTTGCCCACATACCTGCCGGTATTCACATCGACCACGGTCAAGGCCTCGGTGGTTTCAATGATGATATAGCCGCCGCAGCGCAACCAGATTTTTTTGTCCAGGGCGCGGTTGACATCCATCTCAATGCCGTAGGCATCAAAGATCGGCATATTGCTCTCGGAAAGATGAACCCTGCCCTTGAGGCGCGGGGCAAAGGTTTCGACAAAACGCAGTACCCGGCCAAAGGTTTTTTCATCATCCACCACCACCCGGTCCACATCCGGCGAAAAAATATCGCGGACCACCCGCAGGGTGATATCAAGATCCTCGTACACCAGACTGGGGACCGGGGCCTTGGCGGCAACATCCTGCACCTCATCCCAGGTATGGAGCAAAAACTCCATATCCGCTTCCAGGTCCTCATTGGTGACATTTTCCGCCACCGTCCTCACGATAAAACCGGTGCCGGCCGGCCGCAGGGTTTCGATATCCTGGCGCAGCTGCTGCCGGACCTCTTCATCTTCAATCTTACGGGAGATCCCGATATGATCGGTCATCGGCATGAAAACCAGATTCCGGCAGGGCAAGGTTATATGACAGGTGAGCCGGGCGCCTTTGGTGCCCATGGGCTCTTTGCAGATCTGCACCATAATGGACTGGCCTTCGGTGAGCAGGTCGTCGATATTAAGGCCCGGGGTGCGATGGCTCAGGGAATCCGGCGTCTCGCTGCCGCCGCAGCAACCGGTACCGGCGCCATTGCCGCCGCGGTCACACTTGGCCATCCTTTTTTCAAACTGATCGGTACTGATATGCACATCATCAACGTACAAAAAGCCGGTGCGTTCAAGGCCGATATCGACAAAAGCCGCCTGCATGCCGGGCAGAACCCGAACAACCCGCCCCCGGTAGATATTGCCGACCAACCCTTTTTCGCAGGGCTGCTCAAGATAAAACTCTACCAGGTTGCCGTGTTCAACCAAGGCAATCCTGATTTCATAGGGAGTCGCATTTATTAACAATTCAGTAGACATGACAAGTAACCACACATTTGGTTGGCATTAATATCCTAGATTAGAAACAAACTGCAAAACATATCACTTTTGCCGGCCAACCTTAAACAAAGGCCAAAGACAACAAAGAATAAAATGATCCTCAAAGATCAGGGTCTCTTGATCAGCTTCCCGTCAGCTTCAGCCAAACAATCATTTAATGTTGCAGCTGCACCTCCTAAATTAATCAAGGATGCACATTATACCCTTCGCTCTTTACTTTCAAGACTCTAATTTGCTGAACTTCATTATCAGGCAAGGCAAAAAGGGTGGCCACCATCTCCACCGGCTTGACCCCGGCCACACTCGGCTCGCTGATCAATCCCAGGGAAAGCTCCTGGTCCGGGGTAATCGCCAGCTCGTGCAGCAACGGCCGCAGGTCAACGGGCCGCTGCTTACCTTTGCGGACAAATGAGGCGGGAATGCTTTCCCGGGCCAGGGCCGCCTGCACCGCCTCATGGCTCGGCATCTTTGCCAAGCGGAGTCGATACCAGACAATCGCCTTACTCGGCTGGTCCTTGCCGCCCAAGGTGACCTGGCGGACCGTGAAGCCTCCGGGCAATTGCCGGTTGAGCAGATCGATAAAGGCGGGAATGTCGGCGGGCGGTTCATAGAGATCAACCACCATATATTCGACCAGGCTTTCCGTGCCCAACGGCAAAGCCGGGCTGAAGGACACCTTGGGCGAGGGATTAAAACCCTGGGAAAAATTAAGGGGCAGCCGCGCCCGGCGAAAGGCCCGGTAAAAGACCTGAATCAACTCAAGATGGCTCAGCAATCTGGCATTATCCAACCGGGAGTAATCTATCCGGTAGTAAAAATGGGGGCCTGTCTGCGGCTGGGGCGGTTTGGCGCCGGACTCCTCCGCCGGCAACGGGCTGGACGGCGGGGCCACGGCAACCGCCCTTGGGCCCGCCTCTTTTTTCAGCTGCTGGACAATGGGCTTCACTGTTTTAAAATCACAGAGGCCGCATTTCTGGCAACCATGCACCCGGCAATCCGGGGTGTAGGCCTCGGCCAAAGCCTTTTCATATTCCTCGACATAAAAGCTATCATCCACCCCGGCGTCAAGGTGCTGCCAAGGCAAAACCTCGGATGGCGAACGGCGGCGCATATATGCATCAAGATCGATCCCGCATTTTTCAGCGGCCATCCGCCAGCGGACGAGATTGAAATGATCGGACCAGGCGTCAAAGCGGGCGCCCAGCAGCCAGGCCTCTTCAAGCAAGAGCGAAAGCCTGCGATCCCCCCGGGAAAAAACCCCTTCCAGAAAACTCATCTTGGGATCCTGCCACTTAAACTTCGTGGCCTTGCCCCGGAACTGCCCCCGCAAAAAATCAATCCGGCCATAACCTTCGTCAAGGGTGAGCTGGGGCTCCCGCTCAAAGGGGGTATGGGGCTTGGGCACGAACACTCCGCCGCTGACCGTGACCTTGGTCCGGCCGCCCTTGCCTTTTTTCAGGACCTTGGCGGCCAACTCCGGAATGGCGGCAATATCCTCCTCGGTTTCGGTGGGCAGCCCGAACATAAAATAGAGCTTGATCAGATTCCAACCCAACCCGAAAGCAGCCTCGGCGGTGGCCAACAGATCTTCCTCGGTAATCCCCTTGTTGATCACCCGCCGCATCCGGTCGGTCCCGGCCTCGGGGGCCAGGGTGAAACCGGTCTTGCGCACCCGCTTGATCTGCTCCATGATCTCCGGGGTCAACGAGCCCACCCGCAGCGAGGGCAGCGAAACGGAAACCTTTTGCCGGGCAAATTCATCCATCAATTTCAGCAACAGATCGCTGAGGCAGGAATAATCACCGGTGCTCAGGGAAAGCAGAGCCATCTCATCAAAGCCGCCTTCGGCAATACCCTTAACCGCCAACTCAAAGATCTTGTCCGGATCCCGCTCCCGAACCGGGCGATAGATAACCCCGGCCTGGCAGAAACGGCAGCCCCGGGTGCACCCTCTGGCAACCTCGAGACCCAGCCGGTCATGGACGATCCGGGTAAGGGGAACCAGAGGCGGATGGCCCTGGCTGACCTGGTTCAGATCAGGCAGAATCCGGCGGCGGACCCGGGCCGGCTGCCCGCCGGCAACCTTCATCCCGCTAAAATTACCATTCTGATCATAGCCGGGCTGATAAAAGGAAGGAACATAGACCCCGGTAATCTCGGCCAGCCGGCGCAAGGTCGCCTGACGATCTTCGCCCGCCTGTTTTGCCGCGATCATGGCCTCGGCGATCTCAATTATCGCCTCTTCACCGTCCCCCAGCAGGATGGCGTCGAAAAAATCAGCCACCGGTTCCGGGTGAAAGGCGCAGGGCCCGCCGCCGAGAACCAGAGGATAACTCTCATCCCGCTCCGCAGCCCGCAGCGGAATATCCGCCAGCTTGAGAATGGTGAGGATATTGATGTAGCAAAGCTCATAGGGCAAGGTGATGCCCAGCACGTCAAAATCACGCAGGGGGCGTTGCGACTCCAGGCTGAACAGGGGCAAGCCATGCTCGAACAGCAGTTTTTCAAGATCGAGATCCGGGGCATAGACCCGTTCCGCCAACAGGTTCTTCTGCTCATTGACCAGATGATAAAGGATCTGCAAGCCCTGATGGGACATGCCGATCTCATAAAGATCCGGAAAGGCGAGAACCATGGTCAGATCGACTTGTTGCCAATCCTTGTTGACCACGTTAAATTCGTTGCCGCCGTAGCGGCTGGGCTGCTTGACCTGGGGCAACAGGGTGTCATATTTCATATGCGTTTATATCCAAAAACTCTCAACAACCAAAGAAAGGAGGTTGATATATTTTATAAAAAATTGATCGAAAGAAAATATCAATCACAAGGACAACAAAAGAGCTACAGGTGGAAAACTCGCCACAAAGTCCCGGCGCAACCAAACAGCCGCGCCGTCATTCAATGACCTCCCGCTGAAAACCCGCGGGCAACCTTACCACAAAATCACGCTCGGTAAAATGGGCATCGACGAGCAACTCGCTAAAAGCCAATTCCATCACCGACCCGTTCTTGGTGCTGGCATGCACCTCAATCAGAGCGGGCAGGCGACATTCACTTTTTTCACCAGCGGATTTATGCTGATAGCCCAGATAACGGACATCCATCAGGGTGTGCTGATCTTCATCAACCACGATATGGCGAAGGATGAGCTTTTCTTGCGGATCAAAAAGCAGATGCCGGCGCACCGTTTCCCGGTCATAAGCCAGCTCAAACCAGAGACCACGGCCTTCGCCATCCTCAGCCACCGCAAATATCTCTAATTCTTCCGGAGCAAGCCGGCCGGCCAACCAAAAAAAAGCATGTTCAGGCTCAAAACCCTTGGGCGCGTAGTCTTTAAATTTTTGGGCGGTGACAACCCCTTCATACCCCTTGGCCTCGGGGACCACCACATACCGAAACTTTTCGCCATCGACACTGAGGATAACCAGGGGCTGACCAAGGGGGTTGAGACCGACAAACTTCAGGTAAGCCGGGCTCATGGCCTGCAGGAAACCCTGCAGGGAGCCTTTGTGCAAAACGGATTTGACAGTGGCCCGGACCTGTACATCCAGACAGCAATTACACTCCTGCTGACTGGCCACCACCTGCAGAAAATCAACTTTAGCCTGCTCCCGGACCGCGGCCTCCAGCGAAACCGTGGCGGGCAGAGTCGCACAACCTGTTACCCACAAAAGGAAAAAAGTTAGCAGACTACAAGTTTTCACCAACCCAAAGCTCATTGCCCACTACCCTGCGGCGAAGCCAACGACTCTAATTTACGGCGAACGATATCCGCCTTTTCATCCTCGCCATAAAGCTCGATCGATCGGCCAAAGGCCTGCCGGGCGCCCTCGATATTTCCCGCCTTGAGCAGGGCTTCGCCGAGATGCTCATAGATCGTCGGATCATCATCGGACAACTCGACGGCCCGCTCCAGCTCCTCAACCGCGCGGCCATAGGCCCCCTGTTGATAGTAAACCCAGCCCAGGCTGTCCCGGATAAAACCATCTTTGGGCTGCAGCAAAACCGCGCGCTCGATATAGACCTTGGCCTGCTCAAGATTACGCCCCTCCTCCGCCCAGCTGTATCCGACATAATTCAAGGCGCGGGCATGGTCGGGATCACGCTTGATGACCTCCTCCATCTCCCGCATCGAACCTTGATGATCATCAATCTTATGCAAAAAAAGCCCGTACTCATAGCCGACATCACTATTATCGGGAAAATCGACAAAGGCCTTTTTAAAAACCGCGTGGCCCTTATCAACCTTACCCTGTTGCTGATAAACCATCGCCAACCCCACGTAAAAAACAAGACTGCGGTGGGCGCTGTCAGCAATGGCGTCAAGCAGTAAAGACTCGGCCGCGGCCTGATCTCCTTCTTCCTGGAGGATCTTGACCAACATCAGCAACGATTCCCCATATGAGGAGCTGCCCGGCTTCACCTGGCCAAGAATTTTTTTAACAGAGGCCATATCCCCCTGCTGATAATAGGCCAGGACCAGCATGGAGCGCGCCCCCTCCGAGTCGGGCTTGCGGGCGAGCACCTCGGTCAGACGGGCGATCGCCGCATCGTAGCGGCCGTTATCAATCAGGATCTTGCTAATGGTGAAATCAAGTTTATCAACATCCGCCACCTCTTTGCGCAACTCTTCCAACTCGGCCAGGGCCTCATCGATCTTCCCCTGCTGCAGATAGTTATTGGCCAGATAACGGCGGGCCCTTTCATCCGGGCCGCTTTCCTCGATTATCCGCCGATAGAGCGCAATGGCCTTGTCAAAATTCTTTTCCTGCTCATAAAGATCCGCGGTTTCATAAGCCAGCATCGCCGACCAGTTCAACGACAGCGCTTTTTCATAGGCGGCCATGGCCTTGACGTTAAAACGCAACTCCTGATAAAGCTTGGCCAGATAATAATAACCGGCATAGGACTCAGGATCGAGCTCGACCATATGCTCCAGCACCTGCTGGGCATTTTCATACTGCCGATAGCGGGCGTAAAGGCCGCCGAGCATCAACATCACATTAAAATTCCTGGGCTCTTCGGCCAAAATCTCTTTATAGATCGCCACCGCGTCCTTGGGCCGCTGCATGGAACTATAAAGGTTGGCAAGCAGCGAGCGGGCGCCGATATTTTTCGGTTCAAGCTCGATTATTTTTTCAATCCAGGCCACGCCCTGTTCACGCTGATCGGTTTTCACCAACAACAGGGCCAGGGTCTCCATGACATGAACGGCCCGCCGGTCGCAAAGCAGGGCCTGTTTGTAGGCATAGATCGCCTCGTCATAATGATCTTCCAACTCCGCCGATTTGCCCCACAGAAAATTAAAATAGGAACAGCCCCGGTCAACCGCCTCATCGTAGGGCTCAAGTTCAGCCGCAAAAGGCGGCTGATCGGAAACGCCCTGATTCGTCGACACGCAGGAGATGCAGCCGAGCATCAGACAACCCATGACGATAATCCGTTTCCACATTGGCGCCGCCGAATATTTTTTTAAAATAAGGTTCTCCACTCTCTTCACTGCCCGATTATTTGATGATGCGCATTTATAAGGAAAAAAGCTCTGCAACCTGATCCAAAACCAGCCGATGGACGGTTGCCGCATCCCCGGTACAATCCACTCGGCGGATATAATCCCCTTCCAGATCGGCAAAAATCGCCGCGACCTTATCCAGCATACTCTCCTGTTCAAAGTCGTTCAAGATCTCCCCCCGTAATTTCTGAACCCGATGCACCCCCACGGCAACAGGCGCCTCAAGGATGATGACCAGATCCGGAATCGGGGCAAACTTTTCGTTTTCGGCAATAATCGTCCGGGGATCATGCCCGGCCGCCCCCTGGTAGGCTGCGGTTGAAAAATAGTAGCGGTCGCAAAGAACGACTTGGCCGGCGGCCAGGGCCGGGGCTACAACCTCGCGCACATGCTCCCGCCGATCATCCATAAAGAGCTGCAGCTCCTGCTCCGGGGTGGCGCTGCTTCTATCCTGGAAAAGCTTCCTTATCTTTTGGCCGTATTGCCCGTCGGTGGGCTCCCGGGTAGCCACCACCGTCATCCCCTTCTGTTCAAGGACGCGGGCGAGCATTTCGATCTGGGTGGTCTTGCCGGTGCCGTCAATCCCCTCAAAGACGACGAACAGCCCTTTTCTGTTGCGGTTATGTTTTGTCATTCTATTATGGATGGTTTTAATTTTGTAAAAAAATACTCAACAGCCTCTATTTTTCGCAATATCGGCGGCCAGCACATAGGCGGCGGCAAGGCTGGCCGGATCAGCGATACCTTGCCCGGCAATATCATAGGCCGTGCCATGGTCGACCGAGGTACGGACAATGGGCAGCCCCAGGGTGACATTAACCCCGTCGCTGAAATGGAGCAGTTTAAAGGGGATAAGCCCCTGATCATGATACATGCAGACAACACCGTCAAAATGGCCGGCGGCCGCCTTATGAAAAACCGTATCCGGCGGATATGGCCCGCTCACCTGCCAGCCCGCTCTCTGGGCCGCGGCCACCGCCGGCGCGATCACCATCTCCTCCTCCCGGCCGAACATCCCCCCCTCCCCGGCATGGGGATTGAGCCCGGCCACGGCCAGCCGCGGGTGGGCCAGACCGAAATCGCCTTGCAAGGCCTGCCCGGTGATGGCAATCATCCGCAGCACCGAATCGAAGGTAACCGATGAAGCAACACTGGCCAGGGATTGATGGATGGTGACTAGGGTGACCTTGAGCCGGGTCCCGGCCATCATCATCGCATAATCCTCGGCGCCACAGAGGCTGGCCAGCATCTCGGTATGCCCTGGAAAATCATAGCCGCCGGCCTGCAGGGCGGTCTTGGTGATGGGACAGGTCACCATCGCCGACAACTCGCCGGCCCTGAGCAGCCGAACCGCCTCCTCGATATAACCGCCCATGGCCCGGCCGGTTTGTCGGGTGGGCCTGCCCCAGCTCAGGTCGCGGCCCAGATCCGAAAGGGCAAGGACATTGACCCGGCCCGGGATGATTGCCCCACCGGGCTGCCAGGGGGCAATGGGCAGATCTATCTTCAAGGCCGCCGCCGTCCGCGCAAGCACCCCCAGATCCCCGATCACCACCGCCGGCCGGGGCTTTTCCCGCCCTGCATCGGCAAGAAAGCGCAGAACAATCTCCGGACCGATCCCCACCGGGCAGCCCATGGTAATCGCTATTGGTTTTTGGATGACGGAATCATTGGCAGACATTAATCAGGCTCCATAACACAACTCAAAAGCATTTTGCACGATTTCCATTTCCGGCTTATCTCCGGCGCCAAGGGACACCGCCACCACATCAAAGCGGGCCTCTCTGTTTTCCATTTTATTTTCAGCAAGATAGAGCAAGGCCACTTTGGAAATCTGCCGACATTTGGCCGGGGTCACCGCCTCCAGGGGATGGCCGCAGCTTCGATCCCGCCTGGTTTTAACCTCAATAAAAACCAGGGTCTTGTCATCCTCGGCGATAATATCTATTTCACCGAGGGCCGTCCGATAGTTTTTGGCGATAATTCGATAACCCTGCTTCTTAAGGTGCTGCCGGGCAAGTTTTTCACCCAGAATGCCGACGGAGAGATTATCCGCCTTTACTTTTTTGGGTTTTCCAAACATGCGCGCACCGGCTTGAAGCTTAAACGATGGATCCCGCACGGGCCATGTTCTTTTATGAGCCGACGATGTTCGGCCGTGGGATAACCCTTATGTTTTTTAAAATTGTACACAGGATACCGCTCATGAAAGGCTTCCATCATCTCATCCCTGGTAACCTTGGCGATAATTGAAGCGGCGGCAACAGAGGCGCTGCGGGAGTCACCCTTGATCAGGGGCTGCTGGGCAAGGGCAAGGGGCACCTTGAATTTGCCGTCCACCAACAAAAAATCCGGGGCAACCGACAGCTGCTCAACCGCTTTTTTCATGGCCAGTAACGAGGCCTGCAGAATATTAATCCGGTCAATATCCGCAGGGGAAACAATCCCGATGCCGATCATCGCCTTAATCTCACGCAAGGTAACGGCCAGCGCCTTCCGGGCTTTTTCTGTAATTTTTTTTGAATCTTGAAATATCTGATAGTCACAATCAGGAGGAAGAACTACACAGGCTGCCACCACCGGTCCGGCAAGAGGGCCGCGGCCAACCTCATCGGTGCCGGCCACGGTAGCGTAGCCTTGGGCAAACAGCGAACGTTCGATGGAAAAGGTATCTGCCCCGGATGAATCCGGCCACAGTGAAATGGTCTCGGGCAAGACGCACCACCTTTGTTTAAACAGGAGAAACGGTTTCCCGCAACACCAAAACAAACGTTGAGGACAAGACACTAGAAACCACGGCAACAGTTATCACCATGGCTAAAAGAGAAAAAAACAGCAAAAAAATGGAGCGGGGAAAGAAAACTCTTTCCCCGCTCCATAAAATAAATGCTAGTTAATGCCCTTCTCGCGGATCCTGGCAGCCTTGCCACGAAGGTCGCGCAGATAGTAAAGCTTGGAGCGGCGAACCCGACCCCGGGTTACCACCTCGATTTTCTCGAGACGGGGGTTATGGAGGCAGAATGTTTTCTCAACGCCGACCCCATGGGAAATCTTCCGCACGGTGACACTGGCGTCCATGGTGCCACGCCGACGACGAATAACAATACCCTGGAAAAGCTGAACCCTTTCCTTGGCACCCTCGATGATGCGAATATGTACCTGTACCGTGTCCCCCGGACGAAAATCCGGAACATCATGCCGCATGTTTTCCTGGTCGATCTGATCAATAATATTCATAGCTTTTCCTTTTCAAGAACCTCACGTTAACGTGATTGCACAGGGCAATTATAGCCGCCCAAAATATTTATTCAATGTTTTCCCAACAACCTGTCCATCACAATGGCCGCAGCCGAGCGAACAGACAGATGATTATACGAGCCATAACCTGATATCGGCGGCAACTGACCGTCCACATCAGCAAAAACGTCGGAAGTCATGCCCCAGGCCGTGCCGAACAAAATCAAATGCGGCACCCCGGCAAAAATCTTTTCCCTGGTCTCGGCAAAGGAGTCCTGGGTGCCATGGGCCTGGGCGCTGGTGGCCAGCACCGTGGGACGCTTTTGCCATTTTGCACTAACCATCTCATACAACTCGGCAAGATCCTTACAGAGCCGGACAATGGAAAGCGCTTCCTTCCGATTTACATTATATGTCGAACCGTGCCCGATCAGCCAATGGTCCAGGATATCCTGCACCAGTTCATGCTGATCCTCATACGGGGTCACGATATATAAGGTATCAATCCCAAATGTGCAGCCGGCCCTGGCAATATCATGCAGATCCAGGTTGGTTACCGCCGAGCCGATGGTCTCACCGTGTTTGTTGCTGACCGGGTAATGGACCAGGGCCAGATCAACACGAATATCTTGTGCCGGCATCTCTTCAGCTTGGGGCTCGGTCATCAGTGTTCTGCCGGTAGATCCTGCCAACCGGCCTCCCGCAGCTTGGCCAACAAGCCCTGCTTTTTTAAAATTTTCAACTCGCCGGCGCTAAAGCGCATCCTGGGCACAAGTTCCGGCCGCTTGGTCATGGTCTGCTCAATCTCGGCCAGCAACCGCCACACGGCAACCGCGCCGTGATCACCGGAAAACAAAACCTCCGGCGCCGCCATGTCTTCAAATACCCTGGGCCGGGTATATTGCGGATACTTTAAGCCGCCCCGGCTGAAGGTATCAAAGTCGGCAGAGTCGGCACAACCGAGAACCCCGGGCAACAAGCGGGTAATGGAGTCAACCATTACCATGGCCGCCAACTCGCCGCCGGTGAGGATATAATCGCCGATCGATATTTCCTCATCAACGTATTTGGCGATGAAGCGTTCATCCACCCCTTCATAACGGCCGCAAACCAGAACAAGATGGTCCAACTGGGCCAACTCCTCGGCAACCGCCTGATTATAAGGCCGTCCCTGGGGGCTTAACAGGATTACCCGCCCACCAGGAGCCTGCCGCCGGACATCGGCCACTGCCGCGGCCAGGGGTTCCGGCTTCATCACCATGCCTTCACCGCCGCCAAAGGGGCGATCATCGGTCATCGCATGTTTATCAAGGGCATAATCCCTGATATTATGTATCTCAATCCGTACCTGCTCTGCGGCCAGAGCGCGGCGGATAATCCCCTCCTGCAACGGAGATTCCAGCAAACCGGGAAAAATAGTGAGAATATCAAATCTCATGCTGGACTCTGTCCCACTTGTTCACAGACCAACCTTCAGGCCGAAAATCATGACCGGAAAGGGACAGTTAATAATTTATCTCAAGCAACCCCGGCGGAGGGGCAATAATCAGAGCCTGTCCTTGCTCATCAAGGCCTATCACAAACTCCTTGATGGCCGGCACCAGATATTCACGACCCTTGTTCTTAATCACCAGCAGAGAATGTCCCGGGGTGGCCATCAACGAGGTCAAGGTACCGACGGATTCTCCCCGCTCGGTAACCACTGCCATCCCCTGCAACTCATGCCAGTAATAAAAACCCGGTTCCAGCTCAGGCAAATCCGCCCTGGCAATCCGAACCTCCAAACCGCGCAAATCTTCCGCCGCATTGCGATTATCAACCCCGACCAGCTGGACAATCGCCACCTTGCCATGGGTCCGGCTAGCAGCCACCTCATAGGTCCGGGATCGGCTCTCGCCCTCTTCCGCAAGGATCAGTTCGGAATAATGGTCGAAATCATCGGGATAGGAAGAATAGGGATGGATCCTTATCTCGCCTTTAATACCTTGCGCCTTAACAACCTTGCCGACCACGATATAATCGTGGCGCAGGAAGCCGACATCAATGATTTCCAAAAAACTACTCCACTATCTCAAGCCGGGCCTTCATCTTGTCAATGCCCGCCGCAGCGGAAAGCACCGAACGCATGGCACGGGCGGTACGCCCCTGCTTGCCGATGACCTTACCTAACTCATCCTTGGCAACCCGCAGCTCAAAGACCCTGGTGTCTTCACTCTCGGTTTCAGTTACCTGAACCGAGCCGGGATCATCCACCAGCTGAGAGGCCATAAAACTGACTAATTCTTTCATGCTCGCCATTACTCGGCAACGCTGCTCTTAACAAGCAGACTTTTCACGGTGTCGGAAGGCTGAGCGCCTTTATCGAGCCAAGCCTGTACACGATCCTGCTTGAGGCTAACCAACGCCGGGTTCTGACAAGGATCGTAGGTGCCGACCACTTCCAGGAACTTGCCGTCACGGGGTGACTGGGAATCAGCTACCACGATACGGTAAAAAGGGTGTTTTTTGCGGCCCATTCGAGTCAAACGAATACGTACAGCCATGTTGTCTACTCCTTCTGTAATTAACGCTAAAGCCGAATTACGCTCGGCTTCGTTTCAATCTATCTAGTTAAACCTTTAGGTCTTTTCCGTTTCTTGCCACCGCCGACCATCGCCCCAAGGCCGCCGGGCTGTCCGCGCATCTTCTTCATCATCTTGAGCATTTCGGTGTAGCTCTTGATAACCTTGTTCACATCCTGCACCGAAGTGCCGCTGCCCTTGGCGATCCGCTGCCTCCGGCTGGAATTGATGATTGCGTGATTTCTTCGCTCTTTCAAAGTCATGGAGTTGATCACCGATTCAACCTTGACCAATTCCCTTTCATCCGGCTTGGGCATGTTTTTGAGCTGCTTGATCTTATTCATGCCCGGGATCATGCCCATGATCTGCTCAAGGCTACCCATTTTCTTGATCTGCTGAATCTGATCAAGGAAGTCCTCAAGGGTGAAGCCCTCTTTCTTGAGCTTCTTGGCAAGCTTTGCCGCCTTCTCCTTATCAACAACCGCTTCGGCTTTCTCGATAAGGGTAAGAACATCGCCCATCCCCAGAATGCGGGAGGCAACGCGGTCCGGATGAAACGGCTCCAGGGCATCGAGCCCCTCGCCCATACCCACAAATTTGATGGGGCGCCGGGTTACTTTTTTGATGGAAAGGGCGGCGCCGCCACGGGCATCACCATCCATCTTGGTCAGGATCACGCCGGAAATGGCGAGATCCTGATTAAATTTTTCAGCAACGGTGACCGCATCCTGACCGGTCATCGCATCGGCGACAAAAAGAATCTCCGCCGGCTCCAGGGCCGAGTTAATCCGGGCAAGCTCGCCCATCAGATCTTCGTCCACATGCAAGCGGCCCGCCGTATCGATGAGCAGGGTGTCATGCCCGGCCGCTTTGGCCGCGTGCAGCGCGCTTTTACAGATGGCCACCGGATCCTGATCAGTGGTGGACGGATGTACCGGCACCCCGAGGGATTTGCCGAGAATGGTCAACTGATCGATCGCCGCCGGCCGGTAAACATCGGCCGGAACCAGGTAAGGCTTACGCCCCTTGCCCTGCAGCATCTTGGCCAGCTTGCCGGACGAGGTTGTTTTACCAGAGCCCTGCAGACCGACCATCATGATGACCACCGGTTGCCGGCCATCCAAAACCAATGAGGCGGTATCGCCACCGAGGAGCTCAACCAGCTCATCGTGCACCACCTTGATAACCTGCTGACCGGGGGCAAGGCTGCCGACCACGTCAAGGCCGACCGCCTTTTCCGTGACCGTCGCCACAAAATCTTTGACAACCTGGAAGTTAACGTCGGCTTCCAACAGCGCCATCCGCACTTCGCGCATGGCCTCCTGGATATTCTCCTCGGTCAACTTGCCGTGACCGCGAAGTTTCTTGAATACGCTATCTAGCCGCCCTGAAAGACTCTCAAACATTGTCAATAATATCTATTAATTAGCTACCGGCTTATCAGGCCGACCGCCTATTATTCTTAAACCAAACAAACCAATCCCATTATCCTGATCGGAAAACGGACAAAGATACTTGGATCAGAGCAGGATGTCAAGTCCCAAAGCACTTAACCCCGCGCCTTTATTTTAGGCCTCAAGCTCCTTCACAAGATCGGCCAGCCCGGCCGGCGAATCCACCTGCAGGCAGCGGTACTCGTAGTCGTCAGGGATTATTTTTTTCAACAATCCGGTGAGCACGTTCTTGGGGCCCACCTCAATAAAGAGCCGAACCTCGTTTGCCATCAGTTTTTCAACAATCTCAAACCAGCGCACGGTGGAGGCGATCTGCTGGGCCATGATATTCCGAATGGCCCCGGGCTCGCTTTCCGCCGCAGCGGTAACATTAAATAAGATAGGAGTTAAGGGGGCCTTGAATTCGACCTTGGCCATGGCCGCCTCAAAATCAGGGACCGCATCCTTGATCAGATCGCTGTGCCAGGCGCCGCTCACCTTGAGGGGGATGGCCTTGCCGCCCTTCTCCTTAACCAGCTCCGAAGCGGCGTCAAGGGCCGCGACCTCGCCGGAAACAACAATCTGCTGCTCGGAGTTGTGGTTGGCCACCGTGATCTTGCCGGCCCCCTTGGCGCTCGCCACGATCTCTTTCACGGTCCCGATATCAAGCTTGACCACGGCCCGCATGCCACCGGGGTTCTTGTCGGCCTCCCGCTCCATCAGCCGGCCCCTTTCGGTAACCAGGGCCAGGGTATCTTCCGGAGTCAACACACCGGCCGCGCAAAGGGCGCCGTACTCGCCCAGACTGTGGCCGGCAAAATAGTCGGCCTTGATCCCGGCCTTGGCCACGGCCTGCCAGCAGATCAGATTGACCACAGTCAGGGCCGGCTGCAGATGAACCGTGCGGGTCAATTCCTCCATGGGCCCATCCTGACACAGAGCGCTCACCGGAAAACCGCTGACCTGGTCGGCCAGCTTCATCAGGGCGCGGGCCTCGGGATCCGCCTCGATAAAACCCTGGGCCATCCCCAGAAACTGGGAACCCTGCCCGGGAAACAAAACCGCTGTCTTCACATCTGCCATGATCATTACCTTTTACTGATAGTTTATTGGATTCGAAACTTATTCGCCGCCCGCTTCCTTTGCCGGCGGCGCCAGGAGGCTGCCGAGAATAAATAGAGCGACCCCGACGGTAATGGCCGAATCGGCAACATTAAAAGCGGGCCAGTGATAGCCCCTGACATGAAAATCAAGAAAATCCACCACCGAGCCGTAACGCAGCCGGTCGATGAGATTGCCGATGGCCCCGCCGGCGATCATGCCGATACCATGGACAAACATCCTCCCCTGCTCCTTGAAATGACGGTAGGAAAAAAACATCACCAGCAAAGCGGCCATGGCCACCCCGATAAAAAAGGCCTGGCGGAGCATGCTCTGCTCCCCGGCTAGAATCCCGAAAGCCGCCCCGGTGTTGGTGATATAGGTGAGGTTAAAAAACCCGGGGATAACGACGCTGCTCTCATAGAGGTTGAAATTAGCCAGCACCATGATCTTGGTGAGCTGATCAAGCGCCACCACCGCCAACATCCAGATCGGCACGATGAAAGAGGATACCTTTTTCAAATGGCCCTCACCACGGAGAGACAACGGGCACAGAGGGTGGGATGCTCGTCATTATCGCCGACCGACTCGGCCCGCATCCAGCAGCGCTCACATTTTTCACTGACCGCCGGCCGCACCAGCACCGAGAAGCCTTTGATCTCTTCGCTGAGATAACCGGGCTCCGGCAACTCCTCGACCAGCTCTATCTTGGAGACAATGGCCACTGCATCAAGCCGCGCCCAGTTGGCCGCAAGAAACTCGCCCAGCTCGCCCCCGGCGGCCACCACCACCTCTGATTCGAGGGAATGGCCGATAACCTTGTCGCGCCGCGCAATCTCCAGGGCCTTGGTCATTTCGGAACGGATGGCCAACACCCTTTCCCATTTTTCATTAAGGGCAACCTCGGCCAATCGTTCTTCCTTCACCGCCGGGAACAAGGCGACAAAGACGTTTTCTTCCCGCGCCGGATCAGCCGGCAGAAACTCCCAGACCTCGGCCGCCATAAAGGTAAGAATAGGGGCCATCATCCGCACCAACCCGTCGAGGATCTCGTAGAGGGCACTCTGGGCGGCCCGCCGTTCCACCGAGTTGGTGGGCAGGGTGTAGAGCCGGTCTTTTAAAACATCAAGATAGAGCGAACTCATGGTCACGGTGCAGAAGTTATAAAGGCCGTGGAACACCGGATGAAACTCGAACTTGTCATAGGCGGCCAGGGTCTTTTTCTTGAGCAGCTCAAACTGATACAGGGCCCAGCGGTCCAACTCATCCATCTCGCTGTCCGCCACCCGGTTAACGGCCGGGTCAAAGTCGTCAAGGTTGCCGAGGATGAAGCGGATAGTGTTCCTGATCTTGCGGTAGGCATCGGAGAGCTGCTTCAATAAAGGCTCGGAGATCTTGACCTCGTCGCGGTAATCCTCAGCCGCCACCCAGAGCCGGAGAATCTCGGCCCCGTAATTCTTGACGATCTCCTCGGGGGCGATCACATTGCCCACGCTCTTGGACATCTTCCGCCCCTTGTCATCCACGACAAAACCATGGGTCAATACGCTCTTGTAAGGGGGGATGCCCCGGGTGCCGACCGAGGCCAGCAACGAGCTCTGAAACCAACCGCGATGCTGGTCGCTGCCCTCGAGATAGAGATCGGCCGGCGCGGACAACTCCTCCCGCTTCTCAAGGACCGCGGCATAGCTGACCCCGGAATCAAACCAGACATCAAGAATATCCTCTTCCTTGATAAACTCAGTCGCCCCGCATTTGGCGCACTTGGCATCCGCCCCGATGAAATCGGCCAGCTCATGGCTGAACCAGGCATCGGCCCCTTCTTTTTCAAAAAGGGTGGTGATCCGCTCCATCACCTTTTCATCGTTGACCACCGTGCCGCAGTCGGCACAGGTAACCACGGTAAGGGGCACACCCCAGGCGCGCTGGCGGGAAAGACACCAGTCGGGCCGATTCTCGACCATGCCGAAGATCCGACCCATGCCCCACTGCGGAATCCAGCTGACATCCTTGATCGCGGCCAGCGCCTTTTCCCGCAGGCCGTTGGATTCCATGGAGATGAACCACTGCTCGGTGGCCCGGAAGATGACCGGCTTTTTACAGCGCCAGCAATGGGGATAGCTGTGGGACAGCTTCTCTTCCTTGAGCAAAAAGCCATTGATCGCCAGATCGTCGTTGATCTTGCGATTGGCGTCAAAGATAAACATCCCGGCATAGGGACCGGCTTCGTCGGTGAGACAGCCGTCATTGCCCACCGGTGAGATCACCGGCAAATTATAGTTAAGTCCGGTGAGATAGTCTTCCCGCCCATGGCCGGGCGCGGTATGCACGCAACCGGTACCGGTTTCGAGCGTTACGTAATTGGCGAGCACCATCAGGGATTCGCGCTCCAGGAAAGGATGCCTGCATTTTTTCCCCTCGAGCACCCTGGCGGAAAAGGTGGCGATTATCTCATAATTTTCAATGCCCCAAACCTTAAAGGCCTGCTCGACCAGCCCCTCGGCCAGGATCAGCACCTCGTCCTCAACCTTGACCGCGGCATAGACGAAATCGGGATGAAAAGCCACGGCCAGGTTGGCGGGCAGGGTCCAGGGGGTGGTGGTCCAGATCACCGGCGCCACTTTCATCCCGGCCAGCTCGGGGATCACCGCACCGAGATCGTCGATCACCGGAAACTTCACATAGATCGAAGGCGAGGCATGATCGGCATACTCCACCTCGGCCTCGGCCAAGGCGGTCTGACAGGACGAACACCAGTGGACCGGTTTCTTGCTGCGGGTCACGGCGCCGGAGAGCAGAAAACGGTTAAACTCCCGGGCGATGCTCGCTTCGTAACTGTAGTTGATGGTCAGATAAGGATTTTCCCAATCAGCCAAAACCCCCAGCCGCTGGAACTGTTCTTTCTGCTTCTTGATCCATTTACCGGCATAATTACGACAGGCGCCGCGGAAGGCCAGCTTGCTGATCTCCCGCTTCTTGGCGCCGAGTTCCTTATCGACATTAATCTCAATCGGCAGGCCGTGGCAGTCCCAGCCCGGCACATAACTGCAGTAATGGCCGGACATCCTTTTTGACTTGAGGATGATATCCTTGAGGATCTTGTTCAGGGCGTGGCCCATATGGATATTGCCGTTGGCGTAAGGGGGTCCGTCATGGAGAATATAGGGGGGCCGGCCGGCGGTTTTTTCCTGCACTGCGGCGTAAAGATTTTCTTTTTCCCAACGCTTTAAAAACTCAGGCTCTTTTTGCGCAAGGTTGGCCTTCATCTTGAAATTGGTTTTTGGAAGGTTTAATGTTTCCCGATAGTCCATGGGAGCGGTCTCCGTTTATCTGATCAACGAGCGCCTTTTTATCCGGCGGAGAAAGCCACCGGATCGCGCCCTTAGCGATATTTATATTTTTTTAGCCGCCTTAGCCGGCAGCTATTTACCAGAAATATGGTCAAGCAGACAACAATACCATTTCAGCCTTAAGTTGCAAGGGGAAAATGGCTGGAATTTCACGCTTTTTCAAGGAAAATGGTCCCTTTCAAATTGACATTATCAATCCGACTTCCTATATTAAGAAAAATTCTCAAATATCCTTTTAACCAAGACTGCCAATCATTGCGGAGAGATAAAAAATGCCCAAAGTTATTGCCATGGCCGGAAAAGGCGGGGTCGGCAAGACCACCATCTCGGCCCTGATCCTCAAATATCTAACCGAAAAAAACATGACGCCGGTGCTGGCGGTTGACGCGGATTCCAACGCCAACCTCAATGAATTGCTGGCCCTGGACGTCAACCTGACCATCGGCCAGATTCGAAAAGAGCTCAAGGGCGACATGCCGCCCAACATGACCCGGGATCAATACATGGAGATGAAGGTTCATCAATCGCTGGTGGAAGCCAAGGGCTTTGACCTGATGGCCATGGGCCAGCCGGACGGGCCGGGCTGCTACTGTGCCGCCAACCAGCACCTGGCCATGACCATGGATCACCTGGCCGACAATTACAAGTATATTCTGGTGGACAACGAGGCGGGCATGGAACACTTAAGCCGGATGAACCTGCGGCAGATTGATTATCTGATCGTGGTTTCCGACCCGTCGGCCCGGGGAATTCTCACCGCCAAACGGATCGCCGAACTCACCGGCCCTTTGGCGATCGAGGTGAAAAAGAAATGCCTCATCGTCAACCGGGTGCCGGAGCCGACCGGCAAAGAGCTGATGGCCAAGATCAACGAGGCGGTGGAATCAACCGGCATGCCCCTGGGCGGCTTGTTGCCGGCCAGCACCGAGCTGGTGGAACAGGAAATCATCGGCGGCTCCTACCTGTTACTTGACAACCAGGTGGAGATGGTCAAGAAGGCCTTTGCCATCTTTGACGAATTTTTTGCAGATTAGTTATTTTCCTGGGCCTGGCCGCGAGTATCAGCCTGACACTGCTTAAAACATGGAGAATGCCGGCCGGCGTTGCCTGATCGACAGGCGGCCCGGTCGCGGCATCTGTCCTGGGGATAGGCAACCTTGGGATTATCTTGATCCTTACCACAACACTTCCGGCATTGACCCGGCAACTGAGAGCCGGTCACACTCAAATCTTTGCCCCCCGGCCGAACCGGCCCCGCTGTCTTGGGCCGCCACCGGCATCGCTGACATAAAAACAAAGAGTACCGCCGCAATCATCGCCTTGTTATTCACCTTTTCCCTCTGTGGGTTAAGGTTGGCATTTTTTTATTTTTCCGCAGGAACCAAATGACCTGATAACGCAAAAGAAACCGGCTGCCCGGAAAATAATTCCGAACAGCCGGCCCAGGCAGGAGACTATGGGGCTATGGGTACTAAACTTAACGCTTGATATTGATCAGATCGGCGAGCATCTCATCGGTGGTGGTAATAATCTTGGAGTTCGCCTGAAACCCTCTCTGGGTGGTGATAAGTTTTACAAACTCATTACCGAGATCCACGTTGGACTGCTCCAGGGAGTTGGGAGCGATGGAACCAAGACCGTTGGTACCTGGGGCACCGGTAACCGGCGCACCGGACTCGGTGGTTTCCCGGAAGATGTTACCACCCTCCTTGTTCAATCCCGCCAGGTTGTTGAAACTGGCCAGGGCAACCTGGGCCTTTTTCAGAACCTGACCGTTGGAATAGTTGCCGGTGATAACCCCGTCGGTATCCACGGAAACCGACTGCAAAAAGCCGGCGGAGAATCCATCCTGATCCTGAAAGATGGTGGTGGAGCTGTTGGCATACTGAGTGGAGGCCAGGGCCTCGGTACTGAAGGTGGAGCTGATCACATCGCCCATCCGGCTGCCGTCTTCGGTGAGATCCCCGGGGAAGATGGTAAAGGTCTGAGAGTCGGGACCAAAGATTTCCGACGCGCCACCATAGGCGATACTCACGCTCAGATTACTGGTATTGGTGGTGGTGTCGGCCATCCGATCCCGTAACACCAAACGTCCGGCGCCGTCAATATAGGCATCGGCATCAAAAGCGGTCTCAATGTCGTTCAAGAGTTCCTGCACGGTATCACCGGCCGCGATCGCCGCATCAACATCATAACTAAAGCTTGCCGAAGTGGCGGTGGTGCCGACCCCGGCCTTGGTGCCGGAAATAACCCAGGTGCCGCTGGCCACCACCCCTGGAGAAGCATCGCTGTAGACACTATCCCAGGTGGTATTGGCGGTGATCACCGGCGGCGTTCCACTGCTGGTGCTGAAGGCCCGTCCCGGAGAAACATTTTCCTGCTTGGATGAGGTGATATCAACCTGGGAATTGGTTACGGTCTGGCCGGCGTAGGCCGCTCCAAAGGCACCAAAGATAGCGGGACCGGTCGAGGCCGCGTTCATCGTCACCCCAACGGTGAACCCTGAAGCACCCAGGGTATTATCGGTAACATAAATCCTACCGTCAGCACCAAGGGAGGCGGTCACATCTTTGTTACCCGTACTACTATCGAGCGCACCATTATCACTCCAATCCTCAATCCAGGTCAGAACATCCTGAATAGTTGTTCCACCATTGGGCGCGGCGGCACCCTCGGTAAAAGTTCTCAGAGTAGAAACACCGGTCGAGATATCGACAATATCAAAGGCAAAAGTTTCACCGGCGCCAACGATATTGGCAGGAAGACCAAGGGCAGTTGCATCCTCAAGACCAATCAAGAGAGTGTTGGGGTTACTCACCGGCGTTACCCCGTCACTGGTAACATACCAGGCGGCATCGGAGGCAACAGCGTTGGTACCGGCCACGGTACTTCCCCCAAAAGGAGTGGCCCCGTCGGCGGAGGTAGTGGTAAAGGTGGTAACAAACATCCCGGAATCGCCGCCGGTATTATCCTGAATCCTAATCCGGCCCGAGGCGTCAATGGAACTCTTGGCCCCAAAGGTATTATCAATTACATCAAGCAGATCCTGAACCTTCTCGGTCTCATCAACAGTGTACCTTCCTTCCACATAGGTTCCATCGTTTTGATAGCCGGAGAAGAAAAATGAATCACCTTGGGCAATCTGGTTGCCGGCCGAATCATAAACACTGCTCCACAAAGTTTCCTTGGTGATAAAATTGGTGCTGGCCACATCGGAATAGGCCCCACCATCGGTTACCAGCACCTGAGTCATGTTAGTGGGAGAACCACCATACCTGGCCCCGAAATTCAATCTAACTTCCTGATCTGTACTGGCCCCTGTGAAGTTGGCATTAAAGCTGTAATACTTGTCAGTGGTGCCCAGCACCATCCGGTTTTCGGTGCGGGCCGGATCAACCTCGCCGTCCGGCGGGATACTCCAGGCCGTCATGTCGGTTATATCGCCGGAGGTATTAAAGTCGATAATCCCGTACATCAAAGCGCCGGCCCCCTTGTGCTCCTCGTAATTAAAGGTGGTGTTGGGGGCATAGGTGGTGAGATCGTCACCGGTCAACACCCGCTGATCCTCGGCCGGATCACAGGTGACCAGATATTCCCACTGATTGTCCTTGGTGGTCCGGTCGAAATAGATGGTGACGTCATGGCTGGCGCCCTGGGAATCATAAATCTTGATCGCACTGGTGTACTCGTAGTTGGTGCTGTCAATGGGATCGGTGGGATTAACCGCCGCGGCATTGGTGCCGTTCCAGGCGTCAAAAAGACGAACTTCGCTGGTCTCGACGTCTTCCCGGGAATCAACATTGACGATAACGTCGATCTGCTCGGTCTGCACCGGCGGGGTTGATTTACCGATATTGATGTCGCCGATGGTGCCGGTCACCTCTTCCGAGGCGGAATCAATGGTCCAACCCTGGACAAAATGGCCGACCGGATTGATCAAAAAACCTTCCTTGTCAAAACGGAACTCACCGGCCCGGCTGTACATATCAGCCGCGGCATTATCGGATGCCCGGAGCATGAAGAAGCCCTGGCCGCCGATGGCCAGATCGGTGGGGGTGGTGGTCGACTCGAAAGAACCCTGGGCAAAAAGGCCGTTAACCGTACTTAAGGTTACACCACGGCCGACCTGGGCCGCGCCGGCAGCCGTTGATACCGACTGGGACAGTACATCCTGAAAAGTCGCCCTACTTGATTTGAATGCAATGGTATTGACGTTAGATACGTTGTCGCCCAAAACGCTCATGGCGTTGCCCATCGTATTCAGTCCGCTGATGCTTGAGTATAAAGAACTTGAGACGCCCATAACTACCTCCTGTTATTAACCGATCAACCTGCCTGTTGATTATTCGCTTATCTATTTTACCGAAAGAATTTCCGCCACACTGGCGGGAATGCTGTTATCAATGGTCAGTAAGGCCTGACCGCTCTCAAAATCTATGCCGGTAACCTTGCCGGTGGTCCGATAACCCACCCCTATTTCCTGCCCGGCGTTGTTAAAGGCTTTTACCTTGTACACATAAGCGCCGTCGGCAACGGTATCACCCTTGGGGTTGACGGCGTCCCAGGCCAATTCGATGGCGCCGGAAGGCTGAAAACCAAGATCCATACTGTCGACCAGGCGGCCGGTCGAATCAAAAATGTCCACCACACAGGTATCCGCCGCATCATAAAGATCAAAATCCGTTACCGCGGCCTTGCCGTCGACCACCCCGATATTATGCCCGTAAGCCTGCACATCCTTGTCGATCAGGGTAAGCAGCTGCAGATTGTTCTGCGAGGTCTGATATTCGAGCAGTTTTTCCATATTGGAAGACATCTTCATGGTGGCTTCCATGTTGCTGAACTGGGCGAGCTGCGAGGCCATCTCGTAACTGTCCATCGGCTCAAGCGGATCCTGATGCTGCATCTGGGTGATGAACAGGGTCATGAAATCGCTTTTATCCAACTCTTTGCTGCCCACCGGCTTGAAAAGCTCAGGCGGCTCATATGCAGGTACTGTCGAACCTATTTCCGTACTCATCATCTTCTCCTTGCCTTAAGCGAACAGATCCAGGCCTTGCTCTTTGGGGTTCAGGCGTTGCGAGCGGTGATAAAAGGCCTCATCCGGCAGATCAGCCAGACTTTTACGGATGGCGGCGGAACCCCGCTCCTTCCAGGAAGCCTCAAACTGCCGCCAGGCATCGTTGCTCTTGTCTTCCTGGCTTACGGAAACCATGCACTCTTCAATGATAAAGCCCTGCTCTTCCATGGAGTCCTTGAACTCCTGCATATTGCTCTCAAAAACTTCCTTGACCTTGTGGTTTTCCATGGAAAAGGAAAGAGCGATCTGCTCGTCGCGAACCATCATTTCGACCTTCACCTCACCCAGCTCCTTGGGAAAAAGGGTCATGACCAGATGATGTTCCTGGTTACGCAGCCCGCCGAGCACCCCGCTGGTGATCTGGGCGAAACTCTGCTGCTGCAGCCCAAGCGGCATTTTGGCGATGGGATTAAAAGTTTTCATTTCCTGGCCGGGGGCATTGGCCGCGGCATGATCAGCCTTGGCGGCAGAGGTGGTATTATGCTGAAAGACGTTGCTCTGGGCCTCATGCTGCGCCATCACCTTATCGCCGGAAGCCTCGCGGTTGCCCAGCTGGTGACTTTCGTTTCCGCCATTCCCCTTGGCGCCACCGGCGGCAGCGAGCCGATCATTTTCCTGCTTTACTCCCCCAACCTTGGCCTCCCCGGCCTCTTCATTGTTGGCGGCAAGCAGTTCATCCCAGCTTTGCTCATCAGAGTTTTCAGCTGAAAAATCAACCTTTTTAAAATCATTACTCTCCGGGGTCACCTTGCGGATTTTAACGCTGGCCAGATCAATGCTTTCGATAAGCTTATCGAAAATCGCGGTTACGCTTTCCTGTACCGCCGGAGTCCAGCCCATTTCCTTTTTATCAAAGGTCGCCTGGGTCATAATCTCCTTAAGGTCACTTAAAAATGAAGGAAGATCCGCCTGCAGCCGGCCGGCCTTGGCGTCCTGGACGCCCTGCTCCAGGATATTTTTGAGGCGATCCAAGGTAAGATTTAACGGCTTCGGCTCAGGATCGGCATCCTGCCAAACCGGAAAACGCTCCGGCAGCAGATCTCTTTGCTGCTCGCGAGCAACCCCGGCCTTGGCCAGAATATCCTGAAGCTGCTCAGCTTCCCAGTCGGTGAGCTCTACAGCCCCTTCACCCTGCAAATCCTGCAGGCCTGCCACAAATTTTTCCAGATCAATGGTATTATCGCCAAGCACGGCGGCATCGCTGAGTTTGGCTACATCTTCGGCGGGAACCCCCAGCCGCTCAAGCAAGATCTGCAGCAGGGGCAGGTCGGTCTCGGGAGCGGTCACCGGCTGTTCATCCTGGAGGGCTTCAAAATGACGGGCAAAAAAATCGAGGAATTCAGGCAGGTCAAACTTGCCATCCTGGCTTTCCAGATCTTTCATCAGCTTGCCTAGTTGCGCCTCGCTCATCCCCGCATCAAGGGCGATCTTTTCAATGGCCTCGGCACCGGGCATGGTAAAGGTCCAATCACCGGGCTGGGTTCCGACCTCGTCGGCACTCTCTTTGAGTTCCGCCACAAACTGGCCGAGCAAGGAGGCAATGGTTTCCGCCTTATCATCCTGGCCTTTCGCCTTGATCTCTTTTGGTTGCCTATCGCCTTGGGCGTCAATGGCTCTGGGGTCTGCGTTGGTCTTTGGTTTTTCGGCCCCGAGAAGATTCTTTTTCTCCTGGCGGGCAACAGCGGCCTTCTTTTCCATATATTCGGAAAAGTTCTTTGCCGTGCCTCCGGCCCTGCCCGAACCTTTAACTTCCACCGGTGCCTTGGTCTGCGGTGCCTGCACCATGGGAATCATTAATCCTTCCACGGCAACTCCTCTTGTTCTGGTTTAATCTGACTGGCCAAACTCATCTTGAGTAAACACACTTGCCTACCCCAATGAGCAAAAGCTGTGCCAACACCTAAACCCCAAAACAACAAACAACAATCTATCACGCAAAAACAAGCAGATAACAAGGCAAACTCATTAGAGGCAAGGAATATCCCCTGCTGTTTCAAGACCGATCAGGAAAAGAATTCCTTGTGCAATTTCATCAAAAAAACAGCAAAAAAAAGAGACTGGGCAAGAATTGCCCACAGGAGAAAGGGGAGATTTTGCAAGGATGAGCCTTATTAGCGATGGGAAGAAATTACATTTTCTCTAACTGATTACCACCGGGTTTCAGCCAAGTTGAGGAAAAGCCAGTGGGAGCGGCTTCAGCCGCGAATAATGGCTGGCCGGCCTCCAGACATTGCTGGTGCTCAAGTAATTTTTTTTTCGCGAATAAATTCGCTCCCACAACATAGCTATCCAACTCAAACTTCATGTTTAAGCCATTTTTTTCCCGGCTGAAACTCCAATGGTAATCAGATTTTCATGTTAAGCGACAACCCCAGCTCAGAAAAACATCTTCTAAATTCAAGAGGTGGCGAAAAAAGGCAAACCAGCTTATTATAGCCAACGCATTGGCAAGCCCCCCCCTCTTAAGCCAACAAAAAAAAACAAAGATAAAAGAATAGATAACAAGAAACCATGACTTACAACGACACAGACCGCCCTGGCTTTGACCGGCGGATGAGCAAGGATGAGATCAATCTCTGCCCCATGGCCCATTGGACCGGGCCGGTGAGCGTGGTCCGGACCAAGGACGAGCTGACGGCGGCCATGGCCAAGCTGGCCGGCCATGACCTGCTCGGCTTTGACACCGAAACCCGCCCCGCCTACACCAAGGGGGAGAGCTACCCGCCGTCGCTCCTGCAGCTGGCATGCGAGAGCGAGGTCTTCATCTTCCAGCTCAAACCCCTGGGCCTGGCCCAGCCCCTGCGCCAGATCCTGGCCGATCCGGCCATTACCAAGGCCGGGGTCAGCCTGACTTACGACATCACTGAACTAAAAAAACTGGCCCACTTCAAGGCCGCCGGCTTCGTCGATCTGGGAGATTTGGCCAAAAAGGCGGGGATCATGAACCACGGCCTGCGCGGCCTGGCCGCCGTGCTCCTGGGCTTTCGCATCGGCAAAGGGGCGCGGACCTCCAACTGGGCCAAGGATGAACTCGCCCCCCATCAGATCCAGTACGCGGCCACCGATGCCTGGGTGGGCCGCCGGCTCTACCCGGCCCTGCAACAGCTCATGCCCAAGGACGCCCCATGAAAACAGCCCAGAACCAAAATCCCTTGCAGGGCATCACCCTGGAGATGATCCTCACCCGCCTGGTTGCCCACTATGGCTGGGAAAAGCTCAGCGCCAAGATCGCGATCAACTGCTTTGCCAAGGACCCCAGCATCAAATCGAGCCTCAAGTTCCTGCGCCGGACCCCGTGGGCCAGGGAAAAGGTGGAAACCCTCTACCTGAGAACCAGGTTTGCCAAGGAATAAGCCGCAAGCCGATCACCCCTTTTGGGGCCGGACCCCGGCCTGGCTAAAAATTTAGCCGCTCAACCCAGGATTCTGTAACATTTATGACAAAATATCTATTGGCAAACTGGAAGTCCCACAAGAGCTTGGCCCAGGCCGAAAGCTGGCTCCATGAATTCTCCCGGCTCTATCGCCCCACGGAAGGGCTCAAGGTGATCATCGCTCCGGCCATGGTCCACCTCGCCCCCCTCCGCCAATTGTTAAATAATCCGGCCATGCCCGAGCTGGCCCTGGCAAGCCAGGATCTCTCCCCCTTCCCGTTGGGTTCTTACACCGGGGCGGTGGCCGCGGAAATGGTGCGGGGCCTGGTCGATTTTGCCATCCTCGGCCATTCGGAACGACGGCGTTATTTCCATGAAACAAACCAAGATGTGGCCAACAAGGTGAGCGAGGCCCGGGCCGCCGCCATCCAGCCCATCGTCTGCCTTGATCGCCCTTATGCCCGGGCCCAACTGGCGGCACTGGATGAAGCGGACCTCAAAGGGTTGCTCATCGGCTATGGACCGGTCGAGGCCATCGGCGTCGACATCCCCCCTTCCCCGGAAAAGGTCGGCAAGGTCATCGCCGAACTCCAGGCCATGGCCCCGGATGCCGCCATCCTTTACGGCGGCTCGATCACGGCCGAGAATGCGGCCGACTACCTGGGCCTGGCCGGGGTGGCCGGCTTGATGGTGGGTACGGCCAGCCTTGCGGCGGAAGAGTTTGCCCGGATTTGCGCAATAGCCGCCAGGGCATCGGCCTGAAGGTCAGGGCAGGGAATTAAAGCTAAGATGGCGCCCCGTCTTTGCCGCCTTTTACCCCTTGATATAACCAGATAAAAAAAGAGAGCAGCAGATAGAGGATAACCGGGGGCAGGATCAGAAAAATGACCCCGAAAGAAACGTAGAACAGTACCAACTTGCGAACGGCCAGACTGAGCTCGCCAGCCAACCGCTCGGCCACCGCCTTCTGCCGCGCCGCAATCACCGGGGCCGGCCAATCCCGGCATGGGTCGGCAACAACCTGCGCGGTGGCAGGCCGATGCCGGCCCCCTCGCCCCGCCTCCTTGCGGCATTGACCAACCAGCTCCGCCAGGGCCATCGCCTCGATCCGCTGCGGCTGCAACCGGGCTTCGGCCGATCGATAATCGTGATGGACCATGCCGAAATTATTAAAGCTCAGCTGCACCACCCAAACCAGATAAACCAGGCAGCCGACCCCATACCCAAGGCGCCAGTTCATCATTTTATTGCGCGCCGTCATCTTCTACTCCACCCGCCTGCCCATCACTTGATCAGCCTGACCCCACTTGCATCGATGGCGATCAGCCTTTTTTTGTAAAGGCCGCCGATCGCCTTTTTGAAGATCTTTTTACTGACCCCGAACAGGGCGTAAATCGCTTCCGGCTCGCTCTTATCAGTAATGGTCAGATGGCCGCCGTGATCGGTTAATACCTGGAGAATGACCTTGGAGATATTATCCACCCCTTGATAACCCGGCTTTTGCAGGCTCAAATCAATCTTGAGGTCTTCCCGTATTTTCTTGATGTAGCCCTTCAGCTGCTGGCCAATGGCCAGTTTCTGAAACACCTCGTTTTGATAGATCATCCCCCCGTGGGAATGGTTGACGATCGCCTTATAACCCAGATCGGTCTGATCATAGATAATCAGCTCAACCTCCTGCCCCTCTTTGAAGCTCCAGGACTCCATGCTCAGGAACTTATCCAGCTTGGAAGAGGCGGTGATCCGGTTGTTTTTTTCATCGAGGAAGACAAAAACCACATATGATTTGCCGGTAGTCATCGCCTCCCGCTGTTCCCTGATCGGCACAAACAGATCCCGATCCAGCCCCCAGTCCAGGTAGGCGCCGGTCGGAGTGCTGCCCACCACCCGCAGGCAGGCGAACTGGCCCACGGTGACCAAAGGCTTTTGCGTGGTGGCCCGCAGATGATCATCCCGGTCCTGATATAGAAAAACCTCGATCTCATCCCCGGCCTGGCAATCCTTGGGAACCTCGCGGTACTTGAGGATAATATCCCCGGACTCCCCGCCATCAAGATGGACCCCGTAATCCCGCGTTCTTTTTACCTTAAGCTTATTAAACCTGCCGATCTGTGCCATTTTCTTCCCCGTATAAACAAGTTACGCAACAAGCGTGCTCAGCCCTTTTTTCCCCGAAACTCCGCTTCATAGCCCACCGTAAACTTACTGGTGTCGTTATTGCGAAGGCTTAAAAAATGTTCCTTTTTTTTGGCATAGGGACAAACAGGCGTGGAACAAGGCGCAAAGCCGAATTTCTGATAAAAGCCGGGAGCACCCAGGACAAAGATCGGGCTCTGCTTGATGGCCTCCTGGCGCAGGGCAAAGCGCAACAACTCGGAGCCGACCCCCTGCCGCTGAAACTCCGGCTTCACCGCCAACGGCGCCAGATGCAGGCCGCAAACCTCGCCCTGCTTATAGGCCTTGGTAAATGCAATATAGGCGATGACCGAGTTCACATGAATACAGACCCATTCATGCATCTCCTTGCCGTTCTTATGTAAATTGTCAACCAGCTGCCCTTCATAACTGCTGCCGGGAAATGCCTGGCGCAACAGAGCGGCAACCTTGGCATAATTTTCCGGGGTGAGTTTACGTATTTTCATTGCGTTGATCTTTTATGGTCAAGGATGATGCGCAGCCGGAACTCAATGCGAATAAGCCTGTTACCGGTCATTCCGGTCTTTGGTGAGCCCCGCTGCTTATAATTTCTTATTTTAAAGGGAATTAACCGGTTGCGCCCCCTTTTTTTACCACTCACCAATGCGACTTTGGCTAAATGTCGGCGGGGGGATTGCTCATCGCGGCCGACAGATCCGGCCGACTAGCCGCTGCAGGCGGATCCGGGCGACATCGATATCGGCCAGAGAGGCAAAGGCCTTGACCTTGTCGGGATGGCCCGGATCAATCCCGCCGCGCAGGGGGTGGCGGCCGAGCAGCGCGGCAACCATGGCCCGCTCCTGCCGATCAACCGACTCGTCCGACTGTTCCGTATCCGCCAGCTCATACCACTCCCGGAATCGGACGTCGGCCATGGCCTGCAACGCCGCCTGCCGCAGAGGCATGGTTGCCCCAAAACCGTGCCTGAACAGATCGCTGATGGGCCAGATCTGCAACAGATCGGCTGCCTTGGCCGCCGCCAGAGCATCATCCAGCAGGCAGTTGGCGTCCTGTTGGGCCAACAATGATTCCAGGCCCAGGGAAACAGTATCCCGGACCCGCTCGGCAATTTCGGTGATCTGGCTGATATCCTGAGTTTTTTCGCCATAGGAGATGATAGCGCTGTTGATCACCCAGACCACTTCCTGCTCCAGACCGGCCAGAAAATCATGATCAGCAATCAGGGCCATGGCCTGTTGAAACAGACCGGCCTCGATAAAGGGGGCGGCGTAAACGGACGGCACCCGGGTGGTCCCGCTTTCTATCGGTTTTTGAGGCCGGGGCAAGGGCTGATTCTTGGCGGGCTTGGAGAAAAGAACGGCAGCCTCCTCCGGGGTGGCAAAACCGATATCCTGCATCCGGCCGTTGCGAAAGCGCAGGGCCTCCTCTTCGATCTGGGTCTGCAGATCCACCCGAACCTCGCTGAGGAGTTGATGGGTGGCGGTGGGATCGTATTGGTACATGGCATCCAGCAGGGTAAAAGGATGAACCTTCAGGACCATCTCCCCCTTCAACTCGAGCAGATAGAAACCATCCGGGGTCATGGCCCGTTTGGAGTCTTCCTCCTCATCCTCCTCCGGGATCTGATCGGTATCCGGGTCATAAACCGTAACGGTCTGGGCCAGAAAGAGGAGCTGGACCACATAATCCAGGGAGAAAAAAGAAGCGGCCAGGGTTTCGGGGCCGGCCTGGGCAAAGGCGGTCAGCCATTGATCCAGAGAGTCGGCGGCAAAGTCGTAACGGTTCCAGCAATCAAGATCGACACAGGCCTGCAGCTGTTCCTGACTCAGTTCGAGGAGGATGGGCAGGGCCTTATCCAGGCCGATCTCCCGGACGATATAATAGGCTTCCAGGGGTTCGAGGGCCCCGACCTCGTCGGCCAGGTCGGGGGCGGCCAGCAACCGCTCGCCCCGGCGGGCCAGAGCCCGGGTAAGATCGACCCGGAAGGGGGTCAAGGCTATGATATTGTTTTCAGTCATCTTCTCTTATCCATAAGGGCGGGTAATAATTGCCCGGTTTTATTTTGGCCGGCCGATGGGATCATCAGCCGACTATCTCTTTAACCCGGCCGACCGCCCCGCTTTCCAGGCGGACCTTAATGCCATGGGGATGGGTGGGCGACTTGGTCAGGATATCCTTGACAATCCCCTGGGTCAGTTTACCGGAGCGCTGATCCTCTTTCAAGACGATGTCGACCCGCTGGCCGACTTTGATCTCACACCGATTCATACCATTCATGATTGTTTTTTCTTTGATTGCATCAGTAAAAAGGTTTAGGATCCATATTTTTTCAATCCCTTCATCTCAGCCCTTTTTTTTGCGGGTTGATTCAGTCATAATGCAGAGTACTACTTAACAGAAGCCACTCAAGATCGCGAGATAATCGTCTGATGAAAGTTATAATAGCCGAAAAGCCGTCGGTGGCGCGGGACATTGCCGACGTGCTCGATATCAAGACCAAAAAGAAGGGTTATATCGAGGGCCGCGGCTGCGCGATCACCTGGGCCTTCGGCCATCTGGTCACCCTGCAGGAGCCGGGGGAATACGACCCGGCCCTCAAGCGCTGGAGTCTGGACACCCTGCCCTTTGTCCCGGAGCAGTTCAAACTGACCCTGATCAAAAACCGCGGGGTGGCCGACCAGTTTGCGGTAATCGAAACCCTGTGCCGCCAGGCTGATGAAATCATCTGCGCCACTGATGCCGGCCGCGAGGGCGAGCTGATCTTTCGCTACATCCTGGCCCAGGCCAACTGCGAGGACAAGCCGATCCGCCGCCTCTGGCTCAACTCGCTGACCCCGGACGCGATCCAGGAGGCGTTCAAGGATCTCAAGGACGGCCACGACTATGACCCCCTCTATGCGGCGGCCCGCTGCCGCAGCGAGTCCGACTGGATCGTCGGCCTCAACGCCACCCGTTACTACACGGTGCGCCACGGCCGGATCGGCGGCGGCAATGATCGGGTGCTCTGGAGTATCGGCCGGGTCCAGACCCCGGTCCTGGCCATGATCGTCGAGCGGGACGACACCATCCTCCAGTTTACGCCCGAACCCTTCTGGGAGCTCGCCACCCGCTATCGGGAGGTGGTGTTCAAATACACGGGCAAGCGCTTTGAAAAACCGGAAAAGGCCCAGGCCCTGCTCGATAAGTTGCTGGAGCAGCCCTTTGTCGTTGCCAAGATTGCCGGCAAGGAGAAAAAGGAACAGCCGCCCCAGCTTTTTGATCTCACCACCCTGCAGCGCGAGGTCAACAAGGCCCAAGGCCTGTCCGCCGCCGACACCCTGGCCGCCACCCAGAATCTTTACGAAAAAAAGCTGGTCACCTATCCCCGGACCGATTCCCGCTATCTCAGCCAGGACATGAAGCCGCGGATTCCCAAGATCATGGCCCAGCTCAAGGCGATCCGGCCCGAGGAAATCGCGCCTCTCAACCTGGCCAAGCTGCCCTTCAGCAAGCGGATCATCGACGACAGCAAGGTTACCGACCATCACGCCATCATCCCCACCGGTATCAAGCCGCAGAATCTTAACGGCAACGACCAGCTGGTTTACGACATGATCACCACCCAGTTCATCGCCGCCTTCTATCCGGTCTGTGTCAAAAACATCACCACGGTGGACGGGGTCAGCAACCAGGTGAAGTTTCAGGCCAAGGGCACCCAGGTGGTCGAGCCGGGCTGGACCGCGCTTTTTGACAAGAAGAAACAGGCCCAGGATGCGGCCGACGACCAGGCCCTGCCCGCCTTTGCCCAGGGCGAAACCGGGCCCCACGCGCCCTATCTCCACGAGGGCAAAACCAAGCCGCCCAACCACTTTACCGAAAACTCGCTGCTCGGGGCCATGGAGGCGGCCGGCAAGTTTGTCGAGGATGACACCCTGCGGGAAGCGCTCAAGGAGCGCGGCATCGGCACCCCGGCCACCCGGGCGGCGATCATCGAAACCCTGCTCAACCGCAACTATATCCGGCGCGAGAAAAAACAGCTGCGCTGCACCGACATGGGCCGCTGCCTGATCGCCCTGATCCGGGACCCCTTGCTCAAATCGCCGGAAATGACCGGGGAGTGGGAGGAAAAACTCAAACAGATCGAGCGCAGCCAGCTGGAACCCGACGCCTTCATGACCGGGATCACCGGCTACATCCGCAACCTGATCCAGCAGAGTTCCGCCGACCAGCTGGACCCGGGCCGCTGGGGCAATTGCCCGCGCTGCGGCAAAGAGGTGGTTAAAGGCAACCGGGCCTACGGCTGCTCCGGCTGGAAGGAAGGCTGCACCTACGTGCTCGAGCCCGAGTGCAAGGGGCTGGAGCTTACCGCCCGCCAGATCCAGCTCCTGCTCCAGCAGCGGATTCTGCCGAATCCGGTTAAAATCGAAGATGAGCCCCGGCTCCTGATCCTCTCCACCCAGGGGCTGCCCATGGACCTGCGGCCGCCCTCGGCCGAGCGCCAGCAGAAAGAGAAAAAAACGGATCAGGCTTGAGCGGATAAAGCTAAGATGTGCCGCAAAACCTTAAGCAAGGAAACCGCCGCCTTTACTCATAGTTAAAGATGGTGGACGTATTGATGTTTTCCCGATAGGTGCTTTCCAGGGTATCTTCAAAAAAGAACCGCTTTTCCCCAAAGGCGGGCTTGAGTTCATTGAGCCAGGTCGCCGTTTGATCATACCCGGCAAAAAACGGTCTCTGGACCCAGTCCGGGTCACGCCCCTGCAGAAAACGCAGGGCCAAAACCTTTTCCCCCCTGATTTCGCTGACCCCCATAATCTGAATCTTGCCCGGATTG
>Ga0224496_10000054_pt1 | contig 84269 bp, 78 predicted proteins | sample SF_Jul11_sed_USG_2_FD_168127 | JGI IMG/M metagenome (GOLD analysis project Ga0224496, IMG submission 168127) | Sediment microbial communities from San Francisco Bay, California, United States - SF_Jul11_sed_USGS_8_1 | ecosystem: Environmental > Aquatic > Marine > Sediment | place: USA...
ACACTCACCCGTTCACTTTAAAATTGCTGAACTTAGACAAAGAAGTATGTTAAGAACCACAGAAGCTATCATGGTTATCTTTGCTGCTATCATTTCTATTGCAATTCTCCCTACTTTATTACTTAGATACATGTATGACACTACTCAGCTCTTAGAACAGCCAAAACTTCTAGAATACATTCCAGTTGTTTCTGTAGTCATTGCTGCTTTCTACTTTATTAGAGCCTTAATTGGTAACATGAAAAGAGAAAAAGAAGTCAGTGGTTTAATGATGGAAATGGAATTAATGGATGACGGTTGTTGTGGAAGTGGTAAATGTGGAAGTTCTGATTCTGATGATGAAGATGAAGACTGGGATGAAGATCTTAAAGAACTTGAAGAACTTTTAGCTGAAGTTGAAGCTGAAGAAGCTGCTGAAAGCAAAAAGACTACAAAGAAGTCTTCAAAAAAGAAAACTACAAAGAAGTCTACAAAAAAATAAGACAGATTAGCGGGTTCTAGTATATACTAGGATCATGACTAAAAATTCTCCTTATAAAATTGGAATTGATTGCCGGCTGAGTGGAAACGCTCATGCCGGCATTGGTAGATATATAGAAGAACTAATCATTCGTCTACCAAAACTAGATAAGAATAAACAATGGGTCTTATTCTTTTATTCACAGCAACAAGCGAATGATTTCTTAGAAAAATTAGTTCCAAAACCAAGTAACATTAAAATTGTTATATCTCCAATAAAACACTACTCATTTGAAGAACAACTTAAAATGCCAGGGATACTTTCTAAAGAAGAACTGGATGTCCTTCATGTTCCTCATTTTAATGTACCTATCTTCTATAGAGGTAAAGTTATAGTTACTATTCATGACTTACTATGGCATGAATTCAAAGGCTTAAATGTCACAACATTAAATCCGTATCTATATTATCTAAAATATCTTGCCTACCGTTTTATTACCAAAATGGCTTTAAAAAAAGCTTTTCAAATTATTGTGCCAGCACAAACAATCAGAAAAACTGTTACAAAATATTATCCTTGGGCTAAGAAAAAAATTACTGTTACAAAAGAAGGCCACTCAGAGAGGTTTAGACCATTAGTTAATAATAGTGGGCCTAATAAAACTATTCTTTATGTAGGTTCTCTTTACCCTCATAAAAATATTGAAGTAATCCTCAAAGCGTTAAAATCCTTACCTGAATACCATTTAGAAATAATTGGGGCTAGGAATATTTTCCAAGAACAAGTCAAAATGAAATCAGTTAAACTTGATGTCTACAGACAGGTTGAGTTCTTAGGATATCTAAGTGATGAAGAATTAAATAAAAAAATGGCCCAGTCATTTGCCTTGGTTCAACCTTCTTTGTCAGAAGGCTTTGGTCTAACCGGTATCGAAGCTATGAGCGCTGGAATACCAGTTATTGCTTCTGATATTCCGATCTTCAGAGAAATATATCAAGACGGTGCAATATTTTTTGACCCACAATATCCAACTGACTTTGTCAAAGCAGTCAACAAATTTGAAACAATAAATAGAAAAGATCTAATCAAAAAAGGTAAAAACATTGCCAGTCAGTATTCATGGGATAAAATGACAGAGGAAACTTTAGCTATTTACCATAAATAAGTTAGATAAATTTCGATGATAGAGAAAAAGATAATTAGCCTACCAAAAGTTGCATTGGTTTATGATCGCGTCAATACTCCATATGGTGGGGCAGAGAAGCTACTATTATCTCTTCATGAGCTTTATCCAGAAGCTCCTTTATATACAAGTCTCTATAACCCTAAAAAAGCTCCTTGGGCTAAGGTATTTAATGTAAAGGCTAGTTTCTTAAATAAGATTCCATTCTTCAGAAATAAACACCAACTCCTCGCATTTATGATGCCATTAGCATTTGAAAGTTTTGATTTCTCAAATTATGACTTAGTAATATCTATTTCTAGTGCTGAAGCAAAAGGAATCATAACCAAACCTGAAACAAAACACATTTGCTATCTATTGACACCACCTAGATACCTATATTCACACAAGCAGTTTTACTTTTCAAAAAGTCTTTTCTTTAACTTACCTATCATCAATATAATTGCCAAAATACTTCTTAAATACTTAACCTACTGGGACCAAATAGCTATCGATAGACCTGACTATATTATTCCTATTTCAAATCTAGTCAAAAAAAGAGTAAAAACTTTCTATAATAAAACGATATTGGACGCAATTTATCCGTCTATAATTGAGATAGATGAAAATAAAAAACAAAATCATCAAGAAAAGAAAAAGAAAAAAGAAAAAAAAGATAGTCATGGCTATTTACTCTTAGTTTCAAGATTAGTTCCATATAAAAGAATTGACTTAGCAATCATGGCTTGCCAAGAATTGGATCAAAAATTAATTATTGTCGGAACAGGTGAAGAAAAAGAACTATTTAGATCTATGATTTATAAACCAAAACTTATCGATCTTGCCGGAAATGTCTCTCATGAAGCACTAAATAACCTTTACCAAAACTGTTTAGCAGTAATTATGCCCGGAGAAGAAGACTTTGGAATTGTCGCTTTGGAGTCACTATCACACCAAAAACCTGTTATTATAAATTCCCAGTCAGGAGCAGCCGAATTAATTGAAGATAGAAAATCAGGCCTTCACTTAAAAAAGGCTGATTTACAGGATATCAAGTCGAGGATACTTGAGGTGAGGAAGTATGACTTTAGTCCTGCTATAATGAACCGTTGTGTGACTGAGCACAACAAAGAAGTGTTTAAAAAACAATTTAATAGAGCTATAAAAAGTGCCCTAAAGAAAAGTTAAATTATGAAAAATAATTCAAATACATATGCTGTTATTCTAGCTGGTGGAGGTGGAACAAGACTCTGGCCAACTTCAAGAGATGAAACCCCAAAACAATTCCTCAAATTAACTGAAAATAGAACTATGATGCAGATTGCTGCCCATAGAGCTAATCTAATTGTTGATTGGGATAAAATTATTGTTGTCACAAACAAGCGTTATTCTGATGACATCAAAGAACAACTACCTAAAATACCTGCCCAAAATATCATCGCAGAACCCGAAAGAAGAGACACTGCCATGGCTATGCTAGCAGGAACACTTTTAGCACAATCTATGGACCCTAATGCTAATATCTTTAACCTAGCATCAGACCATGTCGTCACAGATGAAGCTGAGTTTGTCAAAGTAATGAATACAGCCCTAGAAGTATCTAGTGCAAAAAAAGATTTAGTTACTGTCGGTATTACAGCTACAACACCAAGTAGTGCCTTTGGCTATATAAAAATTGGTGACCTTATTGAAACCAAAGAAAATAAACTTTCTGTTTATAAGGTATCTAACTTTACTGAGAAACCAACTAAAGAAGTTGCTCAAGAATTTATTAATACAGGTAAATACTATTGGAATGCTAATATGTATGTCTGGTCAGCCCATGCACTAATAGAAGCATTTAGAAAGTATCAGCCCAATATTCTAGCCGAGTCAGAAGAACTAGCTTCAATGACTCCAGAAGATTTTCACAAGAACCTTCCTGATGTTTATGGCAAGGTAGAAAAGATTTCTATTGACTATGCAATCAGTGAAAAAGCAGACAACTTAGTCCTAATTCCAGGTAACTTTGGTTGGGATGACGTTGGTGACTGGAAAGTCATGCATGATCTCTCTCATAAAGACAGCAAAGGTAATGCTGTCATCAAAACAGAAGAAAGCGTAGAACCAGTTGTAATTGATTCAGCAAATAATTTAATTTATTCAGGAGAAAGATTAATTGCTCTTGTAGGTGTAGAAGATCTAGTTATTGTTGATAGCAAAGATATCACTTTGATCGTACCTCGTTCAAAAAGTCAGGATGTCAAAAAGATTGTCACCCAACTTAAAGAGGAAAAGAAGAATCAATACTTGTAGAATATAAATATATGTCGTCTTACGAATTTCAAAAAAGAATTCTTGATTTAACAATTGCAACTGCACTAATCGTAGCCTTCCTACCATTCTGGATTATCATCCCACTTCTTATCTATCTAGAATCAGGAGATCCAATAATCTTTAAACATAAAAGAATTGGTAAGGATGGAAAAGAATTTGAGATATATAAGTTCAGAAGCATGATTCCTAATGCAGATGAATATCTCCACTCTGGTAAAGATAAAGAACTATTAAAGAAATTTAAACAAGGTGACTGGAAACTTGAGCATGATCCTAGAATTACCAAATTAGGCAAAGTCCTTAGATCTCTTACAATTGATGAATTCCCTCAGCTATTCAATGTTCTAAAGGGTGAGATGAGTATGGTTGGTCCACGCGCATACGTCAAAAAAGAACTTAATGAACAAACAAAGAAATATCCAGCTACCAGAGAATTGGTCAAAGATATCCTCTCGATTAAGCCTGGTATTACCGGTCCATGGCAAACAAGTGGCCGCAATGAAGTTCCATTCAAACAAAGAGCCAAGATGGATGCTTTATATGCAAGAAAAAAATCTATCCTAAATGATCTCTTAATTGTTCTAAGAACCCCAAGAGCAATGATTTCCAAGTGGTAATCTAAGACTTATATTTAGTATACTTGTTAAGTAATGCCAAAAGATATTCAGTTACAAGATATTTCAAACACTATGTCAGATGAAAAACTAGACTCTCAAGTAGAAAATTTATTTGTCAAAGCAGCAAAAAAAGTTCAAGACGAGCCAGAGGATAACGTGGTTAAAACCACAAAAGACTCCACAGAAATGTCATCAAAGAGTAATGACTCTAAATCTAAAAAGAAATTTAGTCTCTCAAACCTTTTTAACTCAAAAGGGAAGAAAATTGGATGGGCTGTTTTCTCTATTTTTTTAATTCTGTTTTCAATTATAGCTGGAGTAGGTTTTTATACTTACCAAGTGGCTATGGAACTAAAGACACAAGGTCTTGAAGCAAAAACTACTGGTATGGCTACTTATACAAACTTTAAGAACCAAAATTTACCTGGAGCAGAAGCAGAGCTAAATAAACTCAAAGAACAACTCGCTACAATTAGATCAACTTATTCTAAGCTTAATTTTTATAGAAATGTTCCAATCATTAATAATTATTACTTAGACGGAGAGCATTCTTTTAATGCTGCTGAGGCTGGTCTTAATGCTGGTGGTAAAACTATTGAAGCAATCGCTCCTTATGCTGATGTACTTGGATTTTCCGGTGAAGGAACTTTTGAAGGAGGATCTGCAGAAAATAGAATTAAACTTATTCTAGACACCTTAGAAAAAGTAACTCCTATCCTAGATGAAATCCAAGCAAACTTAGACACTGTCAGCACAGAACTAGCTCAAATTGACGACAACCGATATCCAGAAGATTTTCAAGGAGTAGCTGTTAGAGAACTAATCGCTCAAGCAAAACAAGGAGCTGGTCAAGCAAACCTATTATTATCTGACTACCGACCTATCATTGAATTAATTCCTGACATAGCAGGTTCCAAAGGGGAAAGAAGAAAATACTTAGTCTTATTTCAAAATGATAATGAACTGAGACCAACTGGAGGCTTCTTAACTGCCTACTCTGTAATCTATATTGAAGATGGTAAGGTTACTCCAGAGAAATCAGATGATATTTATGAATTGGATAAGAAATTTAACAAAAGAATTCCTATTCCAGAAGAACTTGGTCGTTATCTTACATCTGAAAGATACTGGAACCTTAGAGACATGAATACTTCTCCAGATTTCAAGACTTCAATGGATCAATTCTTTGAATACTATAAAAATATCCCAGGAGAACCAGATAATATTGATGGAATTATTGCTGTTGATACTCAACTTCTTACAGATCTAATAGAAGTAGTGGGACCAATTAATATCCCTGGGTATGGAACTTTTAGTGCTGAGATTGATCCTAAATGTGATTGTCCACAAATCATTCTTGCTCTATCTGAAATCATCACTAGACCTACTCCATATCTTAGAGAAGATCGTAAAGGGATCTTAGGCCCACTAATGTCTACTATTCTGACAAAGCTTTATTCTTCTCCAAGAACATATATGGCGGACCTATCTAATATTGCACTTAAAGACATCGAAGGTAGACATATCCAAATGTATTTCCTTAATGAAGAATTCCAAAAGTCCGTAGAAGCTATTAATGCAGCTGGAAGGTTAGAGGTAAATGATAATGCTCAAGATTCACTTGCGATTGTTAATGCAAATTTGGGTGGGGCAAAATCTAACCTTTTTGTTGATTACAATGTTACTCAGACTGTTTCAGATGTAGTAGATGGAAGAATTACTAAAACAGTTGAAATTACCTATAAGAATGACCATAAAGCAGATAACTGTAACTTAGAAGCTGGATTACTTTGTCTCAATAGTACTCTTAGAGATTGGACCAGACTCTATGTTCCACAAGGTAGTGAACTTGTTGAGGCACAAGGCTTTACAGAAGAAGCTAAAGTATATGATGAAGCAGGATTTACAGTTTTTGATGGCTTCTTTACCCTTGAACCAATGGCTCAAGCAAAACTAAAGGTTACCTACACAGTTCCATATACAGATGAAACATATAAGATTAACCTCTGGAAACAAGGTGGTATTAACCCTATCCCTATGATCATGGATGTTACAGGTGGACAAGAAGAAGTCTTGGTTAATAAAGACTTAATCTATGAGACTGAGTTCTAAATCTAGTCTCTCTGCTGCCCTTATTCTCAAACGCTCTAATACTGGTGAAGCTGATCGAGTGGTTACTCTTTTTACCAAAGAGAGTGGTCGGATGGTTGTTATTGCCAAAGGTGTTAGAAAACTAAAGTCAACTAAGAGTGCATATCTAGAACCAGGTAACTTAACTAAAATTCTCCTTATTAAAACCAAATCCATGCCTATCCTTACCCAAGCTTCAATCATAGAAGATACTTCTGACATTAGAACTGATCTAGCTAAAATAAGACAGATGACCCAGCTACTAGAGATCATAGATAAGTTATTTGTTGAAGAAGAAGTAGAAGAACATGTCTACCAAATGGTAATGAGAATTAGAACAAAGATTCTTGATGGTAGTAAGATTAATCTCAAAAAAGATCTTATTACCTTAGTTGAATGGTTGGGATACCAAAACCTCAAAGAAACACAGCATGATAGTATTCTTGACTATGTAGCAGAGATTACAGGCAAGAAGATGAAGAGCTTTGATTTTCTTAAGCCTAATTCATAGAACCCATATTTATTGATATCTCCAGTTATAGTGATATAATCATTTAGCAATTTCAATCTATCCGTTTCAATAGCGAAAGCGAGTAATATCAATGGGTATGAAGGTTGAAGTTTTGGATCGTTCTGGTCGCCCTAAAAGTAACGTTAGCGTTAAAGTGTTATATCAGGGCGGTGGACAAGATAATGGTCAAACAAATGGCAATGGGATATTTGATACAGGTGGAAGTGGAGGCAGAATCTCTGAAATCTATGTATCGGGTTCAAGCGCCATGACCTCAGGAGGACGTGCAGCCGGTTACAACGACACAGTAACAGTCGAAGTAAACTAAACTGCTCTATCCTCTCACCACAAGACAGCGTCTTAACTTAGGCGCTGTTTTTATATTAAATGGTATAATAAACCTTAATGTCAGACAAATATAAACCACCGTATCAAACAAAATTTAAACCAGGAGATAGTGTCAAATATGATAATAAACTCTGGAAAATTGACGGGTGGTGTTTACTATCAGGTAGTGAACATGCTTATGATATTAGTACCCCTAGTGGTAAAGGTTTATACATTAAGGGTGTAAAAATTAGTGAAGGCGACAAATACTTCTCCAAAGCCTAAACCTTCTTCACCACCTTCTCCCAACTAAACCCATTCCTACCAAAGTGCCCATAAGCAGCTGTTTCTAAAAACTGTGGTCTTTGTAGCTTAAGTTTCTTTATTATTCCACTTACAGATGTATCAATTAGTTTCTGGGCAAAGTCGTTAATCTTCTTTGCGGAGACTTTATTTGTCCCAAAGGTCTCAACTTCTTGCATTAATGGTTTCTTAATTCCAATAGAGTAGGCCAACCTAACTTCTGCTTTCTTAGCTAAACCATGAGCAACAATATTCTTAGCAATATATCTTGCTGCATATGCTCCTGATCTATCTACTTTAGTAGAATCCTTTCCTGAAAAAGCTCCACCACCCACTCTGGCATAACCACCATAAGTATCTACAATTATCTTTCTACCGGTAAGTCCAGCATCAGAAGTAGGACCACCGATATGCCAGACTCCAGTCCCATTCACAATTAAATCTTTAGGACCAATTGAGAATCCGTATTTATCTAAAACAAAGTTAACTACCTGTGAGAGGATATCGACTTTGACATCAGATAATTTAATTTCTTCATCATGAGGGACAGCAATGACTACCTTGGTTACCTCTGATGGTTTATCATTAATATACTTAACACTAACCTGTGTTTTTCCATCTGGTCTCAAGTAGGGAAGAATATTCTTTTCTCTAACTTCATCTAGTCTCATTGCTAATTGTTGAGCCAGTTCAATTGGAAGAGGCATGAAATTCTTTGTCTCATCACAAGCAAAACCAAACATCATCCCTTGGTCTCCAGCCCCTTGATCATCTACTCCTGTGGCTATTTCACTTGATTGCTGGTGAATATTTACAATGATGGGGGACTTAGTAGTAAACTTAAATCTAGGATCATCAAAGCCTAGCCTTTTGATCTCTCTTCTTGCTATCTTCTTATAATCAACTTTCTTTCCTTGGTAGTTAACTTCACCAGCTAGAACTATTTGATCACTACTAACTAATGTCTCTACAGCTACTCTTCCTTTAGGGTCACGTTTAAGAATCTCATCTAAAATAGCGTCAGAAATTTGATCTGCAATCTTATCTGGATGACCTGCACAAACAGATTCTGAAGTGAATATATATTCATTTGGCATAAAAAAACCTCCTATGTACTTAAGAGGAGGTAACTATTATTTATTTTGTCTTACGACCACATCTTTCCCTCTTAAGTGAATTGGGCACCGTGTCCTTGCCAGAGGCTCGGTTGCCGGGTGAATTGCTTCACCACTCTTGATGTATATAGATATACTAACAGGAAAATGGCTTGATTTCAATTACCTTAATGATTGTTGACAGTTTCGGGTTTTATTTGTTCAAATAAAGTATGTACCAAAAAATAGGAGAAAAAATTAAAGTGGCAGGTGTATACAAAGACTATACCTTTCAACCATTTAAATTTCAGTGGAATGGGCGGCAATTAAAGATTGATAAGATCACTTTGGTTTCTAATATAAAAAATGGTCTTATAAAAAAACGTCTTTATAGCGTCATGATTGGCAACGATATCTTTCGCCTACTCTTTGATAGAGAATCAGAGTCTTGGACCATAGATGAAGTCTGGGTTGATTAAATATGCCCGACATTAATTGGCAAAACAAAATCCTACACATTGATATTAATTCCTATTTTGCCGCCCTCTTACAACAAGAAAATCCCAAGTTAAGAAATAAACCAGTTGGAATAGTCAAAGATGTGGGGAGAACTTGTATCATTGCTGCTAGTAAAGAAGCTAAGAAACTTGGGGTTAGTACTGGAAGTAATGCTTATGAAGCAAAGCTAAAAGCACCTGACATAGTCTTAGTACCAGCTCAATTTGATCGCTATCTAGATGCAACCAAAAGACTTAAGAAAATCTTTATGAATGTTAGCCCTAATATTTATATTTATTCCTTAGATGAAGCCTTTGTTAATATTTCTCACTGTCAGAAATATCTTTATCCAGATGTAGAACAATTAGCAAAAAATATCCAACAACAAATTCAACTAGAACTAGGGGAGTGGGTAACAAGTAATGTTGGTATTAGTGCTAATTACTTTCTAGCCAAAATTGCCTCAAATATTGCTCCCAAAGGAACTGTCTTAACCATTGATGAAAACAATCTTGATGGAATCTTAGCTGAAGTACCTTTTGCAGAAGTTTGTGGAGTTGGCTTAAGATTAGAAAAGAAATTAAAAAAACTTGGTGTCACTAATCCATACCAGATTAGATTCTACTCTCAAGCAGAACTAGAACTATTCTTTGGACCATTCTGGTCTAGAGAGTTATTAAAAATTGCCTACGGAGAAGAAACTAATCATCTAGCTTTATTAGAGAAACCGCTTAGTCAAATGAAAAGTGTCAGTCGCTCTATCACTGGCTATCATCTCTACGATGATGAGAAAGAAATTAAAGCCATTATTTATAATCTAATTAGTGAGGTGATACATAAAGTGAGAAAAATGAACTTGGCAGGTAGGCAAGTCAGTATTTTCTTAAACGGCCAAGATCAATTTTGGGCAGATCATCTTACCGTTAAACACTTTATTAATCATGAACAAGAAATGTTTGAAATAATTTATAACAAACTATATAAGAACTGGAAGAGACATTTTAAAATTATTAAATTTGGAGTGAGGATGTCACTACTAGAAAAGATGGGCCAAAATTCATTATTACCAAATTGGCAAAAGACAGAAAAGATTCATCAAGCTATGGATGATGTGAATGATAAGTATGGCTTATTTACCCTAAGAACTGGAGCGCTACTTAATCAACCAATCATTAAACCAGAAGTAACTGGTTTCTTAGGGGATAGGATATATCAGTTAGGAGAATAAATTAAATAAAGTTATTCAATTACCACCCGAGCATCAAGAACAATAGACTTGTCAGGTAATGCTAATAAAGGATTAATATCTAACTCAATAATCTCAGGGAAATCAGTAACAAGCTGAGATAATCTTCCAATACATTCAACTAACTTCTCTTTATCCACTGCTTGCTGTCCTCTAACACCTTCAAATATCTTGGATGACTTTAAGCCATTAATCATTCTCATGGCATCAACTCTAGTCAATGGAGCATAGGCAAAATCAACATCTTTAAGTACTTCAACGTATATACCACCAAGACCAAACATAATCATTGTCCCAAGACCTGGAGCTTTACTTACTCCCAAGATAATCTCTGTTCCACCTTCTGGAGCCATCTCCATTAAAAGCACACCATCTAGCTTTGCTTCAGGTTTCTTTTCTGAAACTGTCATAAGCATCTGATCATACTTCTGAGCTGCATCCTTGGTAGTGACATTAAGCATCACACCACCAACATCACTCTTATGTAAAATATCATTTGAGACAATCTTCATCGCAAACTTACCTTCATCACCACCTAGTTCAAAACATTTCTGAGCTGCTTCATGAGATGAATATGCTTGGACAGATTTCAAAAGAGGGAAATTATATGCTTCCATAATCTCCATCGCTAGTGCTTCAGGGAAAGAGGTTCTACCTTCTGCTTTTGCTTTAGAAAATATCTGAGTTACTTTGTCATAATCAACATCATCAAAATGGAGTGCCTCTCCAGCTGGTCTCTTACTCCACTTAGAGAAGTTAGATAATGCAGCTAAACTAGCAGCCGCTGGTTCTGGGAAAGTAGTTGTCATAATATCAGCTGCTTGAAGCATTTCTACACCTGTATGAACACTTTTTTGTCCCATGAAACTAACTACAATTGGCTTTTGACTATCCTTGGTGACGTCGATAATAGCCTGAGCTGTTTCTTCTATCTCTGTCATTGATTGAGGAGTAAGAAGGACGATAATTCCTTCTGCAGCAGGGTCTTTAATAATGGCTTCTAGTGCCATTTTATATCTATCAGCTCTAGCATCACCCAGAACATCAACCGGGTTATGAGTACTAGCAGCTTCTGGAAGAGCTTCTTTCATTACTCTAACTGTTTCTTCACTAAGTTCTGCCATTTCAAAACCATGCTTGACCACTTCATCGGTAGTGAGAACACCTGGACCACCGGCATTAGTTAAAACAACTATCTTATTTATTTGGGTTTGAGGATTTACACAAAATATTTGAGCAAAGTTAAAAAGGTCTTCGATAGTATTAGCTCTGATAATACCGGCTTGAGCAAAAAGAGCTTCATAAGCACTATCTCCACCACTGAGTGAACCTGTGTGTGAAGCAATTGCTCCTGCGCCAGCTTCTGTTCTACCTGATTTTAAAATCACAACTGGCTTAGGATTATCTCCTTTATTTAGTTCAATCAGAGTATCAATAATCTCCCGAGCATTACTTAGTTGTTCTACATATAAAGCCACAACTTTAGTTTGAGGATCAGTGTGTAAATACCTAATCATATCTACTTCATCAACATCAGCCTTATTTCCAATACTGACAAATTTAGAAAAACCAATGGCCATTTTGTCTGCATAATCAAGGACAGCAGTACAAAGAGCTCCAGATTGTGACATAAAGGCAATGTTACCTACCTCTGGCATTAGTGAAGCAAAAGAAGCATTCATCTTGTTCTGTGCATTTATCACACCCAGACAATTAGGACCAATCAAAGCAATATCATTCTTACGACAGACATCTTTAAGCTGTTCTTCTAGCTCCACATTACCAATTTCCTTAAAGCCTGCAGAAATAACAACGGCTGCTTTTGCACCCTTAGTTGCAGCAACTTTAATCACATCAGGAACAAACTTAGCAGGAATGGCAATCACCACAACATCAATACTCTGATCTACATCAGCAATATCATGATAGACCTTATGGCCATACAACTCATCTATCTTGGGATTAATTGGGATAATTTTACCTTGGTAACCTTGAGTACTAAGATTTTTTACAACATCATTACCGACAGTTTTCTCACGGGATGAAGCTCCTACAATAGCTATTGATTGGGCGTTAAAAAGTGCATCAAGATTCATAATTACATTCTAGCGTAATTTAATGAATATTTCTTGGGTGTGATCTTAAACTAAGTTTAATTATTTAAAAAACTCTTGCAATGCATCTAAAGTTTTTCTCATGTCATCTTGAGTGACAATTAAAGAAATCTCTGTATAAGTTGATACTATCTCTAAAATATTAACTCTCTTTACAGCAAGTGATCTTATTATCGTATAAATTACATTTGGAATTGGGATATAAATATCAGAAAAACGAGCACTGACTCCCACTAAATTATCTAAAACAACTTTAGGTTTTACTCCAAAGTGGGTTAAGACATCTTCTCTTAAACTTTCTGGGATAATTAAAGTAATTTCATTAGTACTCTGCGTAATAGTAAGGAAATCTTTATCTGATACTAATGTCTCTCTTAACTCTTGAGCTTTTCTAATCGTCAGCTGATTTTTCTCAAACGTAATATCAGAAAGGGGAGATCTGACAACAATGTCATCTAATTTTATTTTTTGAACTAAAGGAGCTGTTTTTTTTATCTCAGGAGCCATTCTAGATAGAGCAGTTACTATAGATGTTTTCTTTACAGGTTTAAATGTTTTTTCTTCTACTTTATCTAAAATCTGCTCTGCATAAGCGCTATAGTTAAGCAAACCTTCACGCATTGCTTCAAAGGCGGTTTCATCATTAGCTAGTATTTCTGACACTACAGTCGATATTTTTATCATATTTCATTCTTATTTTGTAACGTATATTACAAAATGTATTATATATGAATTATATCATGGTTTTTTGTACAGATTAGAAACTTACTGATAAGCTACTTCAAGTTAATTTTAGATAAAATATATGCCAAACAATGAAATTTTAATACATGGGACCGGAAGTTTATCTCAATATGAGGGTGATGGTGATGATTATGATCGTTATTATCTTCCTGCAAGAGCTATCATAAGAGCATTAGCAGATAGAAGACAAGGTTTGGAATCTCATATTATACTTCCTGGGACTCAGTTAGATGAGACTGTCAATTTTTTAAATGATACTCTCAGCCCAAATGATACAAATTTACCTTCACTCGGAGAGAGTGCTTACAGAACGCCAGATGAGCAGTATTTAATGTGGCAAGAAGTTGAAGAAAATATAGAACAATTTATCCTCTGGTTAGTTGAAAATAATCTGCAACATGCACTTTTAGGATTGCTTCCCTATGCATCTTCTGAGGACTATTGGTCAGTCTATGAAACACTAGTAGAACGTGGTTTTAATATAAGAACAAATATGGACAGATTAGATGATGCCGCTTGGCTTGAGAATAGTTGCTTTGCACACAAAGGAGCTTACTTTGAATGGATTAATAACTCTATTAGACAAGAGGACCTTACTAATTATGAAGATATTAATAGACCTACTGGATATGTTGCCTGCTCTCCAAGTGAAGCAACACTAGCTCTTAATAGACTTAGAGCTAAATTAGGAGATGGACCAGTTTTATTCAAACCAATTTATGGTGGAGGAGGCTATGGAATTAAATACTTTAATTCTATTCTAGAAGCACAAGAAGCATTAGATAACTCTACATACCAATTTGAATATAACACTTATGATGAGTCTCAACTCCATCCAATTTTAATTCAAGAAGCTATTAACATCCAATATGATGACATGGGTGAAGTGGGAATTTCCGTTCAATTTAATGGCAAAAATATCATTGGGCTCACAAGGACGTTAGGAGATGGGTCAGGGCATTGGAGTGGGAATTTATTAATTAATTCAGAAAACTCTCAAGCAGCTGGTATTAGTCATAATATGTTTTCTTTGGCAGAAACTATGACTAGGCAATTGCTAAGTGAAATATCTCCTGATGGGAGAGGTGGCATAGACTTTCTAGTTTCAAATAACAATGGTTCTAGTGAGTTACACTTTATAGAGTTGAACGGTGGTCGAACAACTGGAGCTGAAGAAGCTGTTCAATTTGAAAGAATAGTACAAAGTAATAATGGCGTAACTGGCCTTCATAAATATTCAATTGATCCTAACAGTGATCTTACCATTCATGATATTGCAGAATTACTAAGAACAAATGGGAACCTCTTTAGTTTTGATGAAAATGACAATCCTGTATTTGGGTTATTGCCAATAATTTGTATTGGAGATCATCTTACTGTAGTAGGATATGCAAGAAACCATCAGGAACTTCACCAAGCATTTCAATTATTATCAGAAAGACTTTAGATATGAATCTAATAGACTTATTTCAGCAACTAGTACAAATTGACTCTCCAACGGGAAAAGAAGAAAATATTTCTAACTTTGTTTCTAATTTTATCAAAGAAGAATGTAACCTTACTCCTCTTACTGACACACATAACAATGTTTTTGTAAAAGTAAAAGGAGTAGGGGAACCTATTTTTTTTAATGCTCACCTAGACACTGTTCAACCAGGGGAAAATATTGTTCCAATAATAGAAAATGGCATTATAAAAAGTCAAGGAAATACTATCTTGGGAGCAGATAATAAAGCTAGTGTTGCTGCAATCTTATCTTCCCTTAAAGATTTAAATACAAATAATTTAGAACATCGTCCTTTAGAAATCCTTTTTACAATATCTGAAGAATCAGAGAACCTCGGTGCAATTAATTTTGATAAATCTATGATCAAATCAAAAATAGGTTACATCTTTGATCTAAATCGACCTGTGGGAACGATTGTAAAATCAGCTCCATTCTATGCTAGGTTCTCAATAAAAATTAATGGTAAATCAGCCCACGCTTCAAGAAGAGATTTATCTATTCCAGCTATGGATTCATTAGTAGAAATAATTAATCTTATTGAGAAAGTTAGAAAAAAGGAATTAATAATAAATATTGGAGAAATTAACGGAGGAACTGCCAGAAATACTGTTATTGGAACTATTAGTATAGAAGGAGAATTTAGAAGTGTTAATAAAATCATCTTTTATAAAACAAAAGAACTTTTGGAAAAAAAACTTTCAGACATCAATGATAAAACAAAAAGTCAAATTTCATTTGAAATAATAGTAGAAAATCCTGGTTATTTACACACTGATGCAGAGATTAATTATGTTAAAACTACTATTGAAAAAATACTTAATAAAAAAATTGACGTGATTGAAACAATGGGTTGTTCTGATGGGAATATTTTTAATAATGAAATAGGTCTCACTACCTTTGATTTAGGAGATGGAGGTGAGGGAGCACACACTACAGATGAATCGATTAGTATAAGTAATTTATCTTTATTAAAAAAACTGGTTACAAACTTAATGATAACTTAAATATTCTCTTCCAAATCCATATTTCTATCAATTAACTCTCTAATAATAGCTGCTTTAGTCTTATTGTATTTCTTGCTTACTGATTCTAAGTAATCATCAATTCTTTGGCTAAGTGGTAAGTTCAATCTTACCTTCAGCTGATATTCCTCTAGTTTTTGTAAATCAAAGTTTTTACTAACCTCTGATTCAATAGATAGGGGAGTGTGGAGTAGTAGATAAGAAATTTCTGATTCTGTCAGGTAACCTCTACCAGCAATATCGAGTAGAGAATTAGCTTCTTCAATATATCTAATCCCACGGTGATTAATTAATATCTCAATTAAAACTAAAATTGTTTTTCTATCTTTAGGAGTTCTTTTATCATTTTGCCAACGAGAAAGCTCACTATTACTAATAGTGATACCTGATTTGTAGAATTGATTGGAAAGCGCGTTTAGAGTCCTGAAGCCGGACTTCATTCTAAATAATTTAAATAGTTGACCAAAAGTATGTTTATTATTAATTTGCGTCATAAGTATAAAACTACCCACTCAATACACACATTATATCATTCATGAGTAAGATTTAATAAATGGGAGTACCAGACTAGAGAACAATCTATCTATGCTTTTCTTTTGCAATACATGCAATTTTATTACTCAATATTTAATTGTTTGAAATAATGCCATCACTGCTATTTAATTATAATTTTAAATAGGGACAATACTTTCATGGTAAGAAAAATCTCTATCCTTCTACTCACTTGTCAGACAGCCGTAATTGTTATCCTGTCTCTTTTTCTTCTTACACCCAAAAAAGCACTATATACTCTAAGTGATATCTTAAATTTAAAATATAAAATTGTTCTGGTTGAGAGATAATTATTTATCTATTGCTTCATTCAGATTGCCAATTACTTCAGGGATAAAAACGTCATACATAAGGTTTGGTTCCATATCGACAGGAGGTACTCCATCACCATTGTGAATTACTCCTTCACGAGCCACGGTCACTACTTCAATAAGATTAGGATCATAGCTTCTTCCTAAAATATCTTTGAGGCCACCTAGAATAGCCTTAATAGTAGCTCCTGTACTATAGACATTATCAATAATAACAATCTTTTCTCCCGCTTTAATTGCTGATTTAATATGCTTTTCTATTTGTCTACCAAAAGCCATATATTTTGGCTTATCTGGAGAAGTAATCGGATTATATACGTAAATACGATCTTCTAAATGTGTCTGAGCTTTTATCTCATCAAAATCACGACTACCTAATAAATCAAGAAGAGGTAGCTCTACTTCATCACAAGCTTCTGTAATCATTGGCATTGATTTAGAAGAAAATGGGGTAATAGCTAAAGCAACATTATCTAACTTCCCAAGCATCTCAATTAAGGCACTGGTCCCAGCATTTTTAACTTCTTCCTCTCTTGGATCAAACCAAGCAATCCAAACTGGCTCTTCATCACTGCCAACGTTCTTTAAAGCTAGTTCTAAGACCATTTGACCAAGAATTATTTCTAAGTATGGCTGATCATCTCTAAATTGAATATCTTCTGGTCTATAGATAGTGGCTTGATGCTCTAATGATTGTTTTGACATATTAACTTAATATAGCACTTTGCTATTAATTCAAAAACCCATAGCAATCAAGAATATTAAAAATATTGACAGAATATTATTTGTAACTTAAAATACTCTAACAAAGTTAACTTAGTCAAGAGATCCCCCCGCCTCCCCGCAAATAACTTAACTAACTGTTTCATATAAATAACAGAAAGTCATTATGTTCACAGAAAAAAAATTAATCGCCCAAGATGTAGATGAGTGTATCTTTAATAGTGTTGATAAACATTATCTTCACTATAAAAAAGAAGCTGAGACTAGAGAAGGAATTGTTGTTCCTTCCCTAGAAGAAGTAATTAGACTTGGTGGAACCCATGCCTTCTTTGGTCAATTTGAGTGGTATGCACAGATGAATAAAGATAATAGAAATGATGAAAAGTTCAATAGGGGACAAGAAAGAATAGATGGTTCCCTAGAAGCACTCACATTATTAGAATCCCAACTAGCTGTATATCTTACTACCAGACCAGAGTCATTACTCAGAGTTACCCAAGAAGAACTTGATAAATATGGCTACCCAGATAGACAAGTAATTTGTAGACCAAAGGAAGTTAACTTCAAAAAGACTACAGAGTGGAAAACATGGATGTTAGCTCAGTTAGCTATGCAATTCCAAGCACAAATGTTGATGGTAGATGACTCAATAAACTTACATCAACATCTAAACCATGCCAAACTAAATGGTAGTAAAGGCTTACTTGATACCATTCTATATGCTGGGCCTATGACACCTAAAGGCAATGGTGAAATGACATGGGAAGAGATTGTCTCATTGATGATGGGTAAAGAGTTTGCTGCTTAATATCAGCACTAATTACCTTAAATAATATTACAAATATTTGACTTATAATAATTAAGTGATTATAATTCCTATTACAAATTAAAATTAAATCCGTTCACAGCAGGAGTCGCGCCTTGCAAAACTTGTCTAACAAGTACGGAGCTTCACAAAATTGAAGCCGAGAGAATCTCGTTAAAATTCAAACTCTTAATCGCTAAATAGTAGAGAGAGTCATAAAGTAAATAGCAGTGATGTTATTTTAAATCAGAGTGGTACCACGAAGTTACTTCGTCTCTGTTCTTATAAATATTAAGAATAGAACGGAGTTTTTTTATGTCAAAAACAGTAAAACTGTGGGACAAAGGTACCAAATCAAATTCCATAATTGAAAACTACTTAGCAGGAGATGATATCTTCTTGGACCAACAGTTAGTTCAATTTGATGTTTACGGATCTTTGGCTCACTGCAAAATGTTATATCAAAATAATTTAATTGAGAAAATTGACTTTGACCACTTAACTAAAGGTCTTAAACAAATCTTAAAGTTAAATAAAGATGGTCAATTTAACCTTTCACTTTCAGATGAAGATATTCATACCAAAGTAGAGAACTACTTAACAGAAATATACCCAGAATCTGGAGGTAAACTTCATACTGGAAGATCAAGAAATGATCAGGTATTAGTGGATATTAGACTTTACTCTAAGGATCAATTAACTGATGTTATTAAATTAGTAATAAATCTAATAAGTGATTTCCAAATCTTTTCAAAAAAACATGAGTTCTTGCCCATGGCTGGTTACACTCATATGCAACAAGCAATGCTTTCATCAGTGGGTCTTTGGGCAGATTCTTTCACTCAAAGCTTACTTGACGACCTGACAGTTGTTCAAACTGCCTATGACTTAAATGATCAGTCTCCACTTGGCTCTGGGGCAGCGTATGGAGTGTCTCTACCTATAGATAGAGAACTAACTGCTAAACTTCTAGGTTTTAAAAAAGTACAAACCAATGCTTTATATTGTCAGAACTCAAAAGGAAAAATTGAATCAACTATAATCCATAGTTTAAGTTCAATCATGAACACCTTGAGTAAGTTTGCTCAAGACATCTTACTTTTTACTACCAGTGAATTTAATTATTTCTCCGTTCCTAAAAGCTTAACCACTGGAAGTAGTATCATGCCTCAAAAAAATAATCATGATGCAATGGAACTGCTGAGAGGAAAAACAAAAGTTATTCAAAGCTATTACTCACTAGTCAGTTCAATCAACAGTGATTTACCGTCAGGATATAACAGAGATACACAGTTAATTAAACAACCTCTCTTTGAGAGCTTCAAAATAACTAAAGAATCTCTTCAAGTGGTGAGTTTATATGTTAATTCTTTGATACCAAATAAGGAAAATATTAAAAAGAATATATCCAAAGAACTATTTGCAGCTCATCATGCCTATCAGTTAATGAAAAAGAATAATTGGTCATTTAGAAAAGCCTATTCTTATGTTGGTAAAAACTTAGATAAGATCCCTAACTATGACCCAATTAAAGTTCTCAAAGAAACTACTACATTGGGTGGACCAGGGAATTTGCAATTAGATTCTTTAGACAAAAACTTACTCCGTCAGTCCTTAACTTTGTCCCAAAGAAAACAAAACACTCATCAAACAATGAGTAAAATAAACATAAATAATTTAAGAAATAAAAATAATGAAAAAAATCACACAATATATAAAAGTTGCTTCACATGAAGTAAAAGAAAAAAAAGTAGACAAAGTAGTCCTACTGTATTCAGGAGGACTGGATACTTCAGTGATGCTCAAATGGCTACAAGACTCATATCAGGCCAAAGTAATTGCACTCACAATAGACATTGGCCAACAAGCTGATGATCTTGAAGAGATCAAACAAAAAGCTCTAAATCTAGGTGCCCACAAAGCATATACGCTAGATTGTAAGGATGAGTTTGCTAATGAATATATTGCCAAAGGGATTAAAGCTAACGCTTCATACCAAGGTCAGTATCACTTAAGCACTCCAATCGGCAGACCTTTACTTGCAAAAAAAGCAGTAGAAATTGCAAAGAAAGAAGGAGCTCTAGTTATTGCCCATGGCTGTACTGGAAAGGGAAATGACCAGGTCAGAATTGAGTCATCAATTCTTTGTTATGACTCTTCCATGAAGATCATTGCCCCTGTAAGAGAGTGGGCGATGGGTAGAGATGAGGAGTTAAAGTATGCAAAGAAACATAATATTCCAACTCCTCAAGCTCAACAAGGAGTCTCATATTCCTGGGATGACAACATGTGGGGAGTCACTGGAGAAGGTGGGGAAATAGAAGATCCTAAACTTGAACCAAATTATGAAAAAATTCTTCAGGTATGCAAGATTCCAGAAAAGGCATCAAGTAAAGCAGAGTACCTTGAGATTACTTTTGATAAAGGGGTTCCTACTCATTTAAACAATAAAAAGGAAAAACTATCTAATTTAATTATTAAGTTAAATAAAATAGGTGGTAAACATGGAGTAGGAATTACAACCTTAATTGAAGATAGATTGGTTGGTCTTAAAGTCAGAGGAGTTTATGAAGCCCCTGGTGCTGCCATTATTACCAAAGCACATTATGACTTAGAAAAAATTGTCTGTACTCAAACAGAGAATGAGTTCAAAGAAATAATAGATAAAAAATGGGCTTACCTTTGTTACTCAGCTAAATGGTTAGAACCAACCATGAGCCATCTCAATAGCTATATTGAGTCAGTTAGTAAAAAGGTAACTGGGGTAGTAAAACTGAAGTTATTCAAAGGAAACATTACCATTGTTTCAGTAAGTTCACCAAACTCTCTCTTTGATGCTGATTTAGCTACCTTTGATAAGAATAGTAAGTTCAATCAAAACTCTAGTGCAGGGTTTATTGAGATCTATTCATTAGCGATGAAGACGGCTAATTTGAAGAAGTAGTTAAAAATAGTTACTAAAAAGCCCCTATTTAATAGGGGCTTTTTGTAATGCACATTGATTAAATATCTACTTGATAATAAAATATCAATTAGAATGAACAAATATTTATTAACTACTGGTAATTCAATTATTATCCGCCTAAGGTGGAGTATTTGATTTAGTTAAAATAATTTAAGATCAGAGCCCCGCCTTAGGCGGGTTTTTTAATTCCCAAAAATTATAAAAAATATAAATCTAATATCTAATTACTATGGCAAAAAAATTATCAAAACAAACACAGCAAGAAAAAGAATTTCTTGAAAAACTATTTAATGAATCTACAAAAAAAGTAACCTCACAATACCTGAAGTTTAGTAAAACTACAGTATCAGAAGCTAAAGACTTTGAGCTTCTAGAACCTCTTTTTCTATTACAAAAAGAAAACTTCTTTAATGGGCTTAGTGATTCACTAAACCTTGCAAAAAATGCTCAATCTAAAACACGATTGGAAACTAAAAGAATCTCATACCATAACAAAGAAATGAAAAAGTTTTTAGTTATGTTGGAAAACACATTTCCTCAAGCTGGAAATATTTGGGTTCTAAATGGTTTAGTTTTCAAAAGACAAGTGGCAGGGCTAAAAGATCTAACTGGCTTTAATAATAAAGAAGGACTAATCATAGATGTACTTAACTCAGCAGCATCATTGTCATTAGGAGCTCAAAACCCATGGCTGACAAAAATGGATTATTTAGAAGACCTATTGGAAGTTAGGGATAATATTTGTGCTGCCTATCATCCAGGAGTTAGACAAGTTTTTACGCTAAAAAAATTAGCAAACCTCTACCCAAATAAAAATGTTAAAGATGTTGTTGTGCATACAGAATCATCGGGGAGTGTTGTTGATTCAATTGCGATTGAGTCAGCTTCAGCCTTTGCAGAAAAACAATTAGGAAATGTTAACAACAAAGTACTTGCAGTAAATGGAACTTGGGCTGGTGGCTATGGATCAGCCAGAGAAGGATCAGGCTTTGGAGTAGACAATCAGCAAGTTAAGAAAGCTGGAAAGAATACCTGGGTTGACCGTTGCTTACCTGCTCCTATTAAGAAAAATAGAAAGATATTCCTGGACCTACTAAAAGAAAAACTTTCTAATCAAAAAGTAGCTGGTATTTATTTAGAACCAGATGTTGTGGGTGATTTAGGTCTCTTCTCAGTTGACAAACAACTATTAGAAGCTGTTAAAAAACTAATGCTCAAACACAATCTACCAATCATTTTAGATTGTGTGCAACAACTTGGCAGATCTGGTAGTTACTGGGGAGAGAACGTTGATCAAGTATTTAATGATTACCCACTATTGATCTTAACTACTGCAAAATCAGCTTCAAATGGACAACCATTTGGCTTTGTCTTAATGCCAAAAGAAATCGGAGATTGTGCATATCCAGTCAGTCAAATTACTACTAACCAGATGAATGGACCGTTATTAAGATCATTAGTCGTTGCTGAAATCTTATCTAACAAACTATTTCAAAAATGGCTACAAAAAAAATCTAAAGATATAGAAAAAGTAGCTCTTAAGTATGGTTTTCAAAAGAATAATTTAGGTCTTAGAGGCAAATACTTAAACAGGGGTATTTACGTTGGGAATAACGATCTAGTTAAGCTAGTTCAATTAACTCTTTTTATAGAAGATGGCATTCTTGTTGGGGCAACCCCCAATAGCATTAGATATCAACCAATGCTATTGGAATATAGTGAAACTAATCTTTATGTAGCAGAAACAATCTTTAGAAAAGTAAAACTAGTTAAAGAAGGTAAAGTATCATCAGAAGTAGAAAGTATTTATAAAAAGATGAATAATACTGTTTCTGGATTGGCTAGGGATAATATCTAAATGAACTTATTTACCCAATACTTCTTCTTAAAACAGATGCTAACTTTACTTCATAAGTAACATCAATTTTGTTTTCTAACTTAGTACCAACTAAGCTTGATAGCTTTAAATGTTCTAATTGATATGATGTGGTTGGTTGGAGAGTCTTACCCAAATACTCTTCAACCAGCTGAACATCTCCCATTACTTGAGACCATCCTAAATTCTTCTGAGCCAGTTGAGATAAGTTTTTCTTATTTAAATACTTACCAGCAAATGATAAATCATCTTTAAAATATAAGTAATATTTTTCAAGAATAGGTAATAATCCTTTTTCTCCAATTTCACGAATCCCTCTTCCAGTTCCTATAAACTCAGGAGGTATCCCTAATGAATAAAGAGAACCAGTAAAACCAATTGCTCTTGGAAGAGATTTCTCTCCCATTGTTCTTGAATATCCTAGTAAACCAGTTTGATTAAACCTTTCTCTTCTTTTAGGAATTGAACTAGCAACTATGTTAATTTCATCAGCTAGATAAGTTAAGCTTTCTTGATAATATTTTTTAAATATTTCAATAATTTGAATCATTTTCTTCTCATCCTTAGCTGGAATTTTAACCGCCTTTCTTTTAGGAAGTGTTCTTTCAAGATAACTAACGGCTTTCTTAACTTTGTTTTCACTGAAATCATACCTAAAAGCACTCTGAAGAAGAACAGTTCTAACTCCAGAGTATTCTTTTGAAAATTCTTCAACTCTATCTGGACTAAGACCTCCTCTGAATGGTAGTAAGCCTGGCCCTAGAATAGGATAGATATCAATGCCCATCTTTTTCTCAAGGGAAGAATAGCGAGATAATGCAATCTTTGTAGCCAAAACAGAACTTACTAGCCCGGCAGTTAAAGCAGGGTCAGAACGAGCAATTAGAGGTCTTATATAAGTAGGTTTAGATCCAAACTTTTCTGATAACAAATTAAAATATTCTTCTATCATTTGATCAGAATTAATAATAATATCAACATCTTCAATTAAAGGGATAAGCTCGATGTTTTTCAAAGTATCTTTTGTATGTAATAACTTATGCTGCAAAGAACTTAACTCATGAAACGCGTCATGAACACTAATCATTTCCTGAGCTGATTGAACCATAGGAAGGATTAACTCAAATAATGGTTTTGAATGTAAGCCTGCTTTTTTAGTAATGTTTGCAGCACTAAATAGAGCCATTAATGATCGCCCTAATCTAAATTCATTCTCTGATTTGATATCAGGTATTCTGAAAGTTAAAAATAAATCCTTTCCTAGCTGATTCTTTCTAAAGAACTCAGGGTACTCTCCAAGTAACTTCTCAATCACAGCTTCGTCTACAAGCTTCCCCTCCCAATCCCACATACATTCTGAAATACCTATTTGAGAATATGCTAGATATGATTCTTTAATTTCATCAGCCGTACTAATAAATTCATTCTTTTGAAAAAATGGCGACTTAGAATGGTCTGGATGTTGTGTTGCCATTGTGGCTGGTATTTTACGTTTATACATATTGAACAAACCTCCTTATCCTTTTCATTGCTTCTTCTAATTCTGGCAATGAAGCTGCAAAACTTAATCTAAAGTAACCAGGGGCCATGAAAGCTTCTCCTGGTACAACCGCAACATTTTCTTTTGATAAAAGCTCCTGGCACCAATCTTGAGAAGTTTTATATCTATCTCCCAACAGATTTGAAATATTTACAAAGAAATAGAAAGCACCTTGTGGTTCTACAAACGAAACTTCAGTAATTTTATTTAATTCATTAATCAAATATGATCTTCTCTTAGCCAAAGATTGGACTGTTTTGATCACAGATTCTTGTTTTCCATTCAAAGCCTCAAGAGCTGCATATTGAGATATAGATGAAGTGTTAGAAGTGGTTTGACTTTGTAATGAAACCATCTTCTTAATCACTTCTCTTGGACCAGTAGCATAACCAACTCTCCAGCCGGTCATAGAATATGACTTAGAAACTCCATTGATGGTAATTGTTTGTTTTGCAACCTTTGCACTTAAAGAAGCAATAGAATGATGTTTTTTACCAAACAAAATGCTTTCATATATTTCATCAGAAATAATATAAATCTCATGTTTTATAACTAACTCTGCAATTCTAGTCAATTCACTTTTACCAATTACTGCTCCAGTAGGATTTGCAGGACTATTTAAAATAATTGCTTTCGTTCTTAGAGTAATTTTCTTTTCAATATCGCTAGAAGTTAAAACAAATGGAGAAGATAAAGAAACTAAGACTGGTTTAGCTCCTGACAGTTTAATTTGCTCAACGTAAGTACTCCAGGTAGGAGTACCAAGTATTACTTCATCTTTAGGGTTACAAATGACTTGTAGTGCGTTAAAAATTAATTGTTTTGCACCAACTCCAACAACAACTTGCTCAGGAGTAGTAATAATTTTGTTTTGCATAGAAAATTTCTTTGCAATAACCTCTCTTAATTCACTTATTCCTTCGGTAGCTGTGTATCTTGTTTTGTTATCTTTAATTGCTTTGATTGCAGCATTTTTAATATTTTCAGGAGTTGGAGTATCTAACTGCCCTGAAGTTAAATTAATTACAGACTGTCCATTCGCAATTAATTTTGTTACCAACGCATTTAATAATAGGGTTGGGGATGGCTCAATTTGTTGAGCACGATATGATGTTTTCATATGTTTTTGGACAAGAAAAAAATCCTGCCGCTAACCTGAATACTTTATATTCTTGGTTAGGGACAAGATTCAAAAATCTCGTGATACCACCCTCCTTCATTTTGATGTCACCATCAAAATCTTTGTAACTACGACACAAAAGTGCTTATAGTTTTGCATATGATTACGGATGCTTCCGGCGAGGGTCTAGTTTCTTATAAATAAGATTTCTTCCTGCAGCTAAAGGGTGTTAACCCTCTCAACGCTTTTACAATGTAATATTAACTTAGTGTTAAATGAATTGCAATATCCACATTTGTCAATTTAGATGTACATTAATATTAAACTAATCGTGAGTTTTAAGGTTAGATATTATTATTAATACCTATTCCACAACACCTGATTAGTCACTTCATGATGATAAATAACCTCTGAAGTTTTAACTATAGTTCCTAAGCTCTTTGGTGATCTATCTGCTACTACCTGCTTATGACTTATATACTTACCATGAGTGTCATCACCTAATATTTTTTTCATTAAATCACTAGACTTAAAGATTCTAATTGCATCATAAATAGTACTAGGTAAGAACCTTAGTCTATCTCTTTTGCCAGCTTCTTTCTTTAACTTAGTACCTTCTAGACCAGTCCTTAAGATTGTATAGAATGCCAAATATGGATTAATATCTGGAGCAACTGACCTAATCTCTATTCTTGCTGACTTAGCATTACCTGCAGGAATACGTATCATTGCCCCTCTATCACTTGCAGAAACTTTAATCTGGTTAGGTGCCTCAAAATTAGGATCTAATCTTCTATATGCATTTACACTAGGGTTAAGAACTAAACAAAGCTCAGGAGCATGATTTAATATTCTGTCAATAAATCCCCATGCTAATTTAGAAATCTTTTCTTTTCCTTTATCATCAAAGAATAAATTCTTCTTACCCTTAATTAAGGATATGTTAAGGTGCATACCAGAACCATTGACTCCTGCAATTGGTTTAGGTAAGAAAGTGGCTGTCATGCCCATGGTATTAGCAACCTGACGGCAAACTAATTTGTATAACAGGATATTATCCGCAGCTAATAAAGCATTACTATATGAAAAGTTTAATTCAAACTGAGAGGGAGCCACTTCTGGATGATCTTTTTCATTCATAAAACCCATTGCTCTTTGTACTTCTGCTGACCTATCTATAAACTGTCTTAATTCATCTAAAGGTAAAGAATGATAGTAACCTCCCTGTGAAGCCAATGTAAATCCAACAGCTCGATTAAAGTTCTGTTCTACATCAGTGCCTTTCATCAAAAAGCCTTCTACTTCTGCAGAGAAATGGGGAACTACACCATCTTTTTTTGCCATCTTTACCATGAGTTCAGCAAGACTACTTCTGAAGTCAGCTGGATGAAACTTACGATCAGGGGTAAGAATATTTGCAAACATGATAACTTTACCCGGTCCAAAAATATCTGATGGTAAATACCTAATACTGGACCAATCAACTCCCAAGCGTAGATCTGATTCATTTAAATCACTAAAGCCTTTAATTGAGGAACCATCAAAGGTCAAGTTATCTGCCCCGCCAAGAAAAAACTTTTTATCATAATCAAGCATGTGTAAACGACCTTCTAGATCAGAGAAACACAAGGTAATGGCTTTTAGTTTAGTTTCTTTTTTAAAATACTCTCGATATTCTTTTTCTAATAAAGCAGGGTCTATAGTTTCAGATCTTTTAATAGCGGTTAGATTTAATTCCTCTAACTTTTCATAAGATATTTCAAGAAATGGGGTTATCGTTTTATTATTTAGCATAATTATTTACATATTTATTATTAATTTAGTATTAATTAATATATAAGTTAATATGATTAATGTAAATATGTTAAATTAAGTTATTGTGTCGTAATTGACTCCATTATCATTTTTTGGATATTAAAGACGTATATAATATTGTCATGAAACACCTTCTACTAACATCTCCCCTCAACACTTACTACCACGTTAGACATGGCCAAACAGACCTTAATTTAGAAAAAAAGTACCAAGGAACAAGTGATTATCCTCTTAATGAAAATGGTATTAATCAAGCTGCTAGAGTTAAGTTAGATCAAGCTCCTGATCTTGTCTTTTCCTCACCATTTAAGAGATCTACAAGGACAGCTGAGATTATCACAGGTATTACACCCAACCATGATTCTAGAATTAATGAAAAAGATGGAGGAGAAATAGAAGGTTGGAGTTATGACAAAATATTTAAGAATTACCCAGAAATTAAACCAGATTTCAATAACCCTTTGGAAGATCTTCTTTCAATACACCTTCCAAGTGGTGAATCTGACTTAGATGTAATAAAAAGACTCCATCAATTTATTTATGAACTAGAAGAAACACACAAAGGTAAATGTATTTACATCTTTGGTCATTATGGGACTGGAGTAGCAATGAGATATATCTTTGGTAAAACAAAAGAAGAGATATTCAAACATGTTGAGAATTGTAATGTAGAAAAATTAAGTTAAATAATGAAAAAATATACAAAAATAAACATTCACGATCAGAAACCAGAAACTACACACAATGGCAGTGTCAATTTAATTCGCCTTATTCACAATGGAGAAACTAATGCAAATATAGCGACCATGAATAAAGCTTGGTTAGATAAGGGTCAACAGTTTACTCCTCATAAACACCCAGATAGTATTGAATATTTTCTTATTACAAATGGCAGTGGAACAATGCTCATTGATGATAATTGGTTTGAGGTAAAAATAGGAGACTTTATTACTATCCCAGTTGATTCTTTACACAGTTTAAAAAACACAAGTGACACACCACTAGAATTTATTTCTCTCAGAGGATTAATTAACAAGTAATTATGATAAAATCAATCTAATGATCAAAACAAAGCTTCACTTTAAACTAGCTTTCTCTACCACCTCATCATTATGATGGGGTAAATAATTGTAATTAAAATATAAGCCCCTATCTAAATAAATACAGATAGGGGCTTTTTAGTGGAATAAATATGAATAAACAAATAAATATAATCTTTGACTTTGATTCAACCTTAGTAACTATAGAAGGTATTGATGAGCTAGCTAAATTAAAAAACAAAGAGCAAGAAGTAATAAAACTAACTAATTATGCTATGAGTGGAAAGGTTAACTTAGAAGAAGCCTTTATTAAAAGATTAGAAATAATAAAACCAAATAAAAATGACCTTAATGTAATCTCTCAACTATATAGAGACAACATTACCAATGGAGCAAAAGAGGTAATTGATAATTTACATGACAAAGCTAATCTCTTTATTGTTAGTGGGGGATACAAATGCTCTATGCTTCAAACCACTGATTACTTAAATATAAAAAAAGAAAATGTTTTTGCCAATCAGTTATTGTTTGATAAAGAAGATAACTATCAATGCTTAAACGAAGAGATTCCATTATGGAAAAATAATGGTAAAGAAATAATAGTTAAACAAATACAAAAAGAAAATCCATACAAAACTATTTTTATCGGTGATGGATACAGTGACTATGAAACTTCTAAGTGTGTTAACCAATTTATTTGCTTTGCAGGCGTAGCAAAGAGAGAAGATGTAATGAGAAAATCAAAGAGAGTAATATATAAGTTAAGTGAGCTAAGAAAATTTTTAGATTAATTAGAATTAATATCGTTATCAATTAACCCTCTAAATACCTCTGCTTTACTTGTCTCATACTGTCCCGATACCCAGTCTAAGTATTTACTCATATTTTTTGGTAAAACTAAAGATATCTTAACTAGTTTCTCTTCTATCTCATCATTGTCATGATCTTCTTCATATAAGTTCATGTCTAATTCGAGATCACCTTCTCCTAATAATTCCTTAAGTTCTATAGAAGATAAGAAACCTTTATTTGCTAAAGATAATAATTGGTTTGCTTGATAAATATTCTTAATTACTCCATAAGCAATGAATACTCTTAAGATTATAATATATACTTTTCTGTCACTAGGTAATCTAGATCCTTTTTGCCAACGGGATAATATACTCTCACTATAAACAAGTCCTTCATCAGCAAGTGCATCAGCAAAGCTTGCTAAGGTTTTAAAACCTGCTCTTTTTCTATACCTTTTTAATAAAGTGCCAAAAGTGATTTGTTGCATTTTTTTTTACAGTACCTTCATTATCTCAAAGGCTGCAATGTATAAGGCTTATACAATAAATTCACATTTAGTAAAGATAAATGTTCAAATATATTTAATAGTCATAGTTCTTGACTATTAGTATCTATTTATACGGTTATAATTGAAAAAGATGAACAATATTAATTTTATTAAATACCACTTCAAAAACGATACAGACAAATCAAAGGTCCTAAGATGGCAACATGGATTATTAGTTAGTAAAACTCTTAAAAAATTATCTAGAAAATAATAAAGAAACACCAAAGAATATTACAAATCTTCTTAATGCTGCACTAGGGCATGATCTTATTGAAGATACCAATTGCTCAGAAGAAGAAATAATTAAGCAGTGGAATAATGAAGTCTTAATATTGATAAAAAGCCTAACAAACACTAAGGGCGATGAGAACTTTGATGATTACCTTAATAATCTAAAACAAGCTTCTGATGAAGTAATTATCATCAAACTAGCTGATATAAAAACAAATACTCAAAGTTCAATAAAAAATTACCAAATTTTAAAAAAAGAATGGTTTATTTCATTTTGGATTCCACTTCTCAAAGACTATTTAGAAATATTTAAAGAAACTACTTCTAATAAATATCCGTTAACAGTTAAAAATCTTATTAAAGATATTAAGGCTGATTTTAATAAAATAATAGAAATAACTGATAATAACTAACCTACTCCCACTCAGTGGTCCCGGGTGGCTTAGCAGTTAAATCATAAACAACTCTGCTAATACCTTTTACTTCTTTAAGTATTCTAGAAACCATTGTATTTAGGTACTTCTCTGGAAAATCTACATTAGGAACTGCTGGTACTCCAGTCATAAAATCATTAGTAATAATGGTTCTAATAGCAATAGATCTATTTCCTTTTTTGGAGAAGGGTAGGGGAAGAGAAATAACAGGAACCTGACTTACCACTTTCATTAAATCATTTTCAAATAACTCCTCATTAACAATCTTATCTGCCTGACGTAATTGTTCAATTGTTTCTTTATTTAACTTTGTAGGAGTAATTTCAGTTACTGGGCCTGACTCTTTCTCTCCAAATAGATACACAACTCTATTTATTTTATGAAAAAGTTTAGGAATACTCTTTGCCATCTCAAATAATACAGGCCAATCCATCTCACCACTAATGGCAACAACATAACTATATGTACGACCATCACCTTGAACACCAACTGATTGGATAGGAAGTAATGTTACTTGATGTTTATCTGTACAATATTTTTTCAGTCTTTTATTAATCTCTTCAAAATCATCTTCTATATATGGCTTCTTGGTACACAGAATACGAATAGCTAGACCAGGACCAGGGAATGGATGTCTCCAAACCAAGTGTTTAGATAAACCTAGTTTTTCTCCTAACTGACGGACTTCATCTTTATGATAATCAGCTAATGGTTCAATCACTCTGCCTTGATTACGTAACTTTCTAACAAGCTCAGTATCATTATGATGAGTCTTAATTACATTGGCATTTTTGGATATGTTATCTGAAGCACTTTCAATTAGATCTGGTCTTAAAGTACCTTGAACTAGGTAGATATCTTCATCAGGTATATCTAATTCTCTTAATTCTTTTTCTGAAACTTTGATAAAGGTATCTCCAATTATTTTTCTCTTTTTCTCAGGTTCAATTGTCTCATTTAATGGGAGTGTTTCTTCTCCTTTTATCATAGTTTTGGCTGATAAAAATTCCCTAGAGACATCTACCACTTTTAGTTTAAGACCGACTTTTCTTAAGGCTTTTTCAACTTGCTCACTCTCCTTATATCTCATAAAGCCATGATCAATATGAAGTGCAAATACTTTCTCACTTCCTAATGCTTTTGTCACCAAAGCTGCAACTACAGTTGAGTCAACTCCACCACTAACTAAGACCAAAGCATAACCATCACCGACATGATTCTTAATTAACTCAATGGCTTTTTCTTCACGATCTTTCATCTTATATATTGGCTTTAACTTAGCTACTTTAAATAAGAAATTAGCTAAGATATCTTTACCATTTACTGATAGATCAACTTCTGGGTGAAACTGGACACCAAACCATGGTTTATTTTTATGTTCAATTCCGGCAATTAATTTTCCAGATTTAGCTATTACTCTAAACTCCTTACCAACCTGATCTACTGTGTCTCCGTGAGTTAACAATACAGTTTGTGTTGAGTCTAATGAATCAAAAAGTAAACTATCTGTTTCTACAGAGATATCAAAAACACCATCTTCTCTAACCGCTTTTTTTTCTACAGTGCCCCCATGGACATAATTAAGCAGTTGCATGCCATAACAAATACCAAAAATTGGGACAGAGACTGAGAAAAGATCTGGATTATATTTTGGAGCATTCTCACCATAAACACTTTCAGGTCCACCTGAAATAATAATTGCTCCATATTGTGCTAACTCTGATGAAGGTGTTTCTAAAGGAAGGATAATTGACTCAACAGCTAGTTCACGAATTCTTCTATCGATAACTTTTGCATATTGTGCACCAGCATCTAGAATAGCTACTTGCTGTTTTTTATTAGGTTCAGTCATATTTATTAAATTTTAAATATATTAAATAACTAATTATCAAGAATAATCTTGCCTTCTTCTGAAATAGATTCTATTGAAATAAGAGAGAAGACGGGTACTCCTGTTTCTTTTTCTATCTTTTCAACTCCACCTTGCCACTTCTTATCAAAGATTACCGCCAAACCAACAATCTCTACACCATAATCTTGTAAGGCCTTTATTGCAGCAACAGCAGTACTACCATGAGCTACAACATCATCTACTATCAGCAATCTCATGCCAGGTTGTAAAAAGCCTATCTGACTAACAATATCATCTTGCCCTGTAGTAAAAGACTTATTACTAAACTTTACTACTGACTCCCAAGAGCTAGGTGCTATCTTAGTTCTTTTTGAAGGAAGAATTTTTCTAATTCGAAGCATATCTGCAACAATAGATACTAAGCGAGAACCTGCATCAGGTAATCCCACAATTGCATCTATTCTCGGATAATCAACATAATGCTCAGCCCAAGATCTAGAAACAAGAGACAGTAAATCAGGATCTAAAGAAATATTAAACGGAACAGCTGTAATATAGCCCTTTTGAGCGTCTTTAACTTTTGCTATTGAAAGAAAACTATTACGAAGTATGGAGAGGGAGTCTGTGTTGTGCATAAAAGTATGCTACTTATCATAACACTAAGTAGATAATTAATTCTTTCCTTATTTGACAATTATTAGGTGAATTAATAATTAATCCTACACCTCATAGACTCTTTAGATATTTTTTTTCATAAGTTAAGAGTGACAATCCCTATATGAAAAAAGAAATTATCATTGCTCAAGATATAGATGAATGTCTATTCAATTCTGTAAAAAAACATTATCAGGAATTAACAAAGATAGGAAAAAAACTAGGTTGGACTAATTTGCCAACTTATGAAGAAGTTTGCTTACTGGGTGGAACACATGGTGCATATGGTAAACAGACTGGATACTGGGAAATAAATGAAGAAATGAGAAATAGCTCTGAATTTAACCAAGGATTAGAACCAATTGAAGGGTCACTTGAAGCTCTTACTCTCTTACAATCAATGCTTGGGATATATCTAACTACTAGGCCAGAAAATTTAACTTTAATAACAGAGGAAGAACTTGATGAAGCTGGTTTTCCCAAAAGAGAAGTTGTCTGTAGACCTAAATCAATCCCATTAGAACACACTACTGAGTGGAAACTAGATGTCCTTAGGTATTTAGCACAAGAGAAGACGGCTACTATGATTGATGACTCTATGAGTTTGCATAATGCCATCTTAAAAGCAAATGATCCTAGAATAGAAACTGTTCTTTTTCAAGGTCCTATGACTCCAAAGGGTAAAGGTAAAACATGGAAAAAAATTAGAGAAGAATTAAAGTAGTAATTATTAATATCTTTTAGCATGAATAGTTATTAATTTTAAAATATTTTGACAATCATTCTTCCAAAGTATAAAATTATTTTTCAGAGCTTAGATAAAAAAGAAAATTTCTTTGTATCTAAACTCTGATTTTTTATGACAAACAAAAATAATGGAATAATAATAGCAATCGTTGGACCACACTATAGTGGAAAATCTACTTTATCTCAGAAATTATTTCATGAGAGTAACTTCTCAACAGTAGAAGAAAAATGGCTTGAAGATCCATTTACACAATTTCGCAAAAAAGGTGACTACTTAAAATCACAAATATGGTTTCTTACAGAAACTATGAAAACAATGCTTGAAGCCATTAACATGAAAAATAATGGTTCTAAAATTGTCTTAGATACTTTTGTAAATACTACCCGAGCATTTTGTAGATCTAAACTTTCTACGCAAGATTTTAAAATATTTAACATTGTTTTTGACAATATTGTCAAGGATTTTCCTTTACCTGATCTAATAATCTATCTCACAGGATCAGTAGATGCTCTTAAACAAAGAAGTATTATTAGAGCCAAATCGGGAACTGGTCCAGATAGTGATAAAAACGTTTCTCTTGAATGGATAAAAAAATCTATTGATGCAAATGAAGAAGAATTTGGAAACTGGACCAAAACACCGATAATTAAGATTGATGTTTCAAATAAAGATGTAATAAATAACAAATTAGATTACAACGAACTTTTACAAAAGGTCATTAACACCCAGAACTAATTTATATCTCAATATATTCTATTTAATAAATTAATTTCTATAATATGAAATTTTTCTTCTTTATATTCTTTTCTATGTTTTTTTCTTAAAAAATTACGATAATAATTAGATTTCCTCACATAATTCTTGACTCCATGGTCAAAAATAATTCATTACCAGATGAAATAATCTACAACATTAGATTATTAAATTCTATTAGAATCATTATGGTAAAAGAAATACAATCCTTTGCCCCTCAGGCAGAACAACTAAGACAAAGACGAGACAGTTGGTTAAGAATGTTTGATAAAGACTTAAGATCTAAAATGTCTGAGCGACAAGGTTTTAAATCAGAATTACCCTTAACTGCTCATTTCTTAATTGACGGATCAGTAAAAATTCCCTTTGCAGAGTTTTCTCAACTGCCTGACTGGATGAAAAAATTCTTCCTTGACGATAGAGTTTCTCGTCCACCATCAGTCTCAGTTTTTTCAGATTACAATGATAGTTTAGAACATCCAGAAGTTTTAGCGTCAGTTCAAAATAACACTAAAGATATAGTTCTAAGAGGGGGTCGTTTTTGGGATTTTGATGGAAGTAAAGCAAACTATGGACCAGACGGGGCAGAAGCAGTTGAACTACTCTTTGAAAACATTAACGGAAATATGTCAATAATAAATCAATTAATTAATTTTGAACCTCAAAATGAATTTGAATGGTTGGCAAGAATTGCAGCATGGGAATATATTAGAAATGATTTTTGTGCTGTCTATTATTCTTTAAAATGTAGAATTGCGAAAGTTGATGATGCTTCTGCACATGAATTGGGTGTTATTGATCACGCACTTGAATATATTTCAAATAGATACTTTGACAGTATCCTCATGTTTCAAACAGATCCCCATAGAGGTTCTAGAGAATTAAGTGAGATAGTGAATAATGCAGAAGAAATAAAATCTACTTTAAGTGAGTTTGTTTCTGATCCTCAATTTGAAGGGCGAGATCTACTCAGATCTCATAGAGAAGTTAACAACCCACTATCATTAATGAATGCTTTTAGATTAATTTATAAATCTGACAGTGATTCTAATGAACTTAGTTATACTGATGAAATTAAAAATAATGATGCCATTTTAGCTCCTCTTTATGGGGGAATTGATTTGGCCTATGCTTTCAGATATGCTCTCGGTGATGGGCAAAGATATATTGAACAACTTCTAGATACTAAGCTATGTGATGATAAAAAATTTGTTAAAGTTTTACCTGTACTCTCAAAACTAGGAAGTAAGGGTGTTGTTAGATCCCAATTATCTAAGATTGATTCAGTAATTCCAAATTTAAATTCAGATGAGTCTGTTAATGGTAGAGAGAAGGGCTGGTTGGCTAAAGAAATTCCAGATGCCAGAAGTATTCTAGTTATTGATGACTCTCTAGCGACAGGTGGATCAGCGGTAGTATTCAAAGATTGGGTCTCTGAAGCACTTGGACATGATGTTGAAATGGAACTTAGAGTAATTTATGCCAACCTAAGATGGTCAAAACACCAATGTCCAATAGAAGATTTAATGGCAGCAGATCCTATTACTCAAACTCCAATTACTAGAAGCATGAAAAAGGCTCTATATCCACTTGGTAGTAGATTTATGCCAGATGCAGTAAGCAATCATCTACAACAAAAAACAAAACGGACTTTTTCAAGTTTAACTGATGCAATGCCAGAGATAACTAAAATGCATCAGAAAAAAACTATTGAAGCTGTTGGCTTTGATCTTGATGACACACTAATACTACGTACTGTTGATGCTAAAGCAAGAAGAATCATGATTAACCATTCTATACTTAGACTTCTAAATCAGAACGGGATTACTATAGATCCCGATCTATATGCAGAACGTAGTTATAAAATTCTTAATAGGGAGAGGGGATTATCTCAAACTAATCCCAACCATCCTATTGATATGGATTCTTGTAATAAAGAAATTTTAATTGACCTAGGTATAACAGATAAAGCTCAATTAAAAATCTTAGCCCCACTAATGACTCTTGAAGAACTTAAAGTAGATCAAAAAATTGTGATTCCAGCTCCTGGAGCAAGAGAGATATTAGAAGAACTAATTAGCTTAGGAATAGACTTTGGAATATTTTCAAATTCTCACTATCTTGTCCAACACATTGAACAAATTCTTATTGCTGCTGGGATTGATGATCTACTAATAGATAGAACTCTTCTAACCTCAGCTAATCCAGGTACCCCTCAAAAACCTGATGGACAAGCAATAAAAAATCTTGCTAAAGAAATGGGTACCATAGTTCAAGACCTTGCATATGTTGGTAATTCATTCCAAACAGATGTGGTTGGTTCGACAAAGAGTGGCGGAGTTTCAATATATATACCCCAACCAGTAGATGCTATAAGTAGAGCAGAAATAACTAAAATAAAAAATTGGAAAGAACAATTAGCCAATGTCTAAAATACCTATTATTATCGATACTGATGTCTTTGGTGACCCAGATGACATACTAGCCATTACCTACTTACTTGCAAACCAAGACAAGATAGAAATTAAACTTATCGTAACTGCTGATGAACATAAAGGGATGAGAGCAGCTTGGTTACAAAAAATATTCTCAAAAGCAGGGCTTGATGTTCCTATAGTGGCTGGCGTTGACCTCGGTAACACCAGACTTTTTCTTTTTGATGAAATTAACACTAGCAATGTAAATTTCAATTATCTTGAAGCAATCAAAGAAGTTATAGAATCTAATGATTCAACTACATATCTTTGTATGGCTCCTCAATCTAACTTAGCTGCCTTTATTTCTAAATATCCTCACCTTAAAAATAAAATAGTTGTAAAAGGTATGGGTGCAGTTTTAGATATAGACTTAGGCAGAATAGAACACAATGTGAAATATGACATTGAAGCATTTAAAACAGTAGCTAGTCAGATGAAACCACAACTCTTATTAGCTGATCATACTTGGCATGACAGTATGCAATTCCACAAAGAAACTGAGATGTATAAGATGATAGATAAAAGCACTAATCCTCTTGCTCTTGCAATAATAAAAAATGCCAATGCTTTTTACGATACCCTTTATCCTCAATCAAGATTTCATGATCCAATCTTAGCTAGTATTCTTCTTGATGACTTTCTAGAATTTACTCCTGACAAACTAATTGTTGAACCAAATGGATTTACAAGAAGACCTAAAAAAGGTGAAAAGGGGTGTGAAGTTACGGTAAGTAAAAGTGTTGATTATGATAACTTATACACTCATTTCTTTAATAGTCTAAAACAATATCTCTAGCTACAAAATATATTTATGAAAATTAACCTATCAAAACACATAGAAACTGTAATTAAAGCTCATGTAGATCACCCCAAAGAAGAAATCAATAAATATCGTTTCTTTGATAAAAAGACACCGTATGTTGTCCATCCAATATGGTGTGCTACTACTATATTAACAGAGCCAAAACTTGATTTTGACCTAAGACAAAAAGGAGCATTATCACTTCTATACCACGATGTTTTAGAAGATACTTTAGCTCCATTACCAGAAGATTTGCCAAGTGAAATTAAAGAATGGATTAGAGACATGACCTTTGATGGGGGCTTTGAAGAAGAACAGGTTAAACTATTCACAAAGCCAAAAGAAGTTTTACTCTTTAAGCTTTATGATAAAACCTCAAACTTACTGGATGCCACTTGGATGGATAAAGAGTTATATAAAACATATTTTGACTTTACTCAAAAGTTATCAAAGAAAGTAACCAAACATTACGGAGAGTTAAATATTACTAAGATACTTGGTACCTTAAAATATAGATAGTATTTAATAATACTTATCTTCCTTAGCCATCTCTTCTACAAGTAATGATCTAATAATATCTGCCTTTGATTTGTTCATCTTTTGAGACTTCTCGTTAAGAAAGTTAACTAAGTCTGAAGAAAGCATCATATTAAACCTTTGGTCCTTTTCTTTTGAAATAAAGTTAATTGCATTGCTAATAATCTCTCTTAAGTTACTTTGGTTATAACCTAAGACAATTAACTTATCTGATTTAATATCTTTGAGGATATGAGGTGTAGCTGAGTCTTTATGCAAGGCAATTACAAACTTATTATGTAATAGAGCCATACTTATTTCTTGACCTATTCCTATTGAAGAATGAGTAACTTCAACAACAATCACATCTGCATCTTTCTTTTGTTTAGAGATCATTTCTTGTTCTAATAGATTTTCCTTCTCACTCTTATTAAAATACTGATCTTTATTATTAAATCTTCTTTCAAAAAGGTTTACATAACCTAATTCCTCAAAGTAGTCACAAATTAAATTACAATCTTTTTTTAACTCACTGGTCATCTTGCTGATGGAGACAGAGAAGTAGATTTTCATTAGTTATTCTGCTTTTTCATATCCATTCTAATTAACTCTCTTATGTGCGAAGACTTAGGCTTTCTATTTTTCTTCGATAGTTTATTTAAATAATTAATCAACTCAGGTTCTAACATTAAATTAAATCTCTTTAACTGCCTCCCTTTGGCATATTCAAGTCCTTCTTCAACGACATCCTCCAAATTTGATCCATCATATTCTAAATATATAAAGTTCTCATCATCCATACCTTTTAAAAACACTGATTCATATCCTATTTCATGAAATGCAAGAATAGTCTTATTTTGTTCTAAAGCCATAGTTACCTCATGACCAATATTAATTGTTGATGGAAATGACATTTCTGCTATTACTAGATCACATTTCCCAATCCACTTAACAACTTTTTTATAATACTTTGTTGAAGTATCCAGAGTTTTGTTTCTAATATCATCCATTGAGACATCTAAAATATGGTCTGCTTTAATAGTATGACCTAGATCTTCAGCTCGTTTTACAATCCTCTCAAAGAAGTCTTTATGGTCTTTTCTGAAATAAATAGAACCAGTGAAATATATATTCATTTATTTAACTCAACTTTCATCAACTCATTAATAGCTTTTCGAATTATTTGAGCTTTAGACATTTTATTCTTTTTTGAGTAATCGTTAAGGAAATTTATCATTTGAGGAGAAAGCATTAAGTTAAAACGCTTATCTTGATTTCCAGAAAAATAATCAAATGCATCTGAAATAACATCATCAATACTTTCATATGTATATTCTGATACGACTAGATTAGGGTCATGAATTCCTGAGAGAAAAAATGGAGCATTTCCTTTTGAATATAAACACAAAGTTGGTTTTGATAACTCAATACCTTTATTAATTAGGTAGCCCATTGATAAACTATGAATAGATACTTCTACAACTATTACATAAGCTTTTTTCAAGTTAGTAAGTGTATTCTGATAGTGCTGATCAATCTCTTCTAATGAATATTCGTAAAAACTATCTGGATCATTATTTATAACTAAATCTGAAGTATGTTTACCATAGGCAGATAGTGACTTATATATCTTATTTAAGTTATCAGATTGTTCTTTTATTCTTAAGGAACGAGGGGAGCCGGTGAAGAATATTTTCACAAATCTTTCCCCTTCATATCTTCTTTAATCAAACCTCTTATATAAACAGCTTTTGGAGTTTTTGTTTTCTTTGATAACTTATTCAAATACAGATTCATCTTCTTACTAAGCATCATGTTATATCTAACATCATTCTCAAAAAACAAATTATCTAATGCTAAATCAATTACTTTCTTATAATTTTTTTCTGAATACTCCCACAATTGAAACCTCTCATCATCTATACCTTCAATAAAGAGTTGCCTATTTCCTTTTGTATATAGACAGATTACATTCTTCTCATGCTTTAAAGCATGTAATATCTGAAAACCAATAGTAATACTAGGAGTAGAGGTCTCTAAAATAACGACATCACTCTTCTTCATTAACGAATCAGCTTGATCATAAACATGCTTAATGTGAAAGGAAGTAGGTTTATAAAAATCTTCAAAGTTTTCTTTAGAAAGGTAATCTAAAACAATTTTATGTCCTATGTCTTGAAGGTAAGACTGGACTTTTGTTACCAAGTTGATCTGTTTCTTATCTGATCTTCCAGATAAGTTTAGATATATATTCATACTTGGTATTAGATTCTATCATACAAAAGTGTAATAGATACGTCTTTTAAATATTCCATTCTCAAGAATAGATGATAAAATTTATAGAATTTGGTGTAAAATATACACAGCCAATAAATATCAGTTATTTAGAAAGACGGCAATGAAAATTTTCTTGAGCGCTTCAATCTACGGTAAACAACATCTTGAGGATAGTTGTAAGAAGATTGTTGAACTAACTAAGAAAAGTGGTAATACTATTGTTGCTGATCATATTTTAAGCACTACAAGTGAAGACATGCTTAAATGGCAAAAAGATAAAGATATTGAATTTCATAACTTTGTTATGAATGGTGTAAAGAACTCTGATGCAGTTTTTGCAGAAATTTCACACCCAAGTACTTCAGTAGGTTACTTAATTGCTATTGCAGCCCAAACAGGTAAGCCAGTAGTTTGTTTTTATAATGGGGATAAAAAACCTCACCTCTTTAATACTCTAGAACAACAAAATGATAAGTTTGTAGTGGTTGAATATCATAAGCCTGAAGATTTAGACAAACTTGTCCCAGAAATGATTGAGTTTATTCATGAAGGACAAGATACTAGATTTAACTTCTTTGTTACTCCAAAACATATTAACTATATGAACTGGATTGCTAAAAATAAACGAATTCCTAGGTCTGTTTTCTTGAGGAGATTGATTGAAGAGGAGATGAAGAAGAATGAATTTTGAAAATAAAAATTTTAATAGAATAAATGTAGCTGCACTTATAGTTGATGAAAATAGTCGTTTTTTAATTTGTAAAAGAAGTAAAAATAAAAAATTTCTTCCAGGAATTTGGCACTTCCCAGGAGGAAAGGTAGAAAAAGGTGAATCTAATATTCAAGCTTTACAAAGAGAACTAATTGAAGAAATTAATATTAAGAATATATCAGAATTTATAGATCTTAAGATATCACATGAATATATTGTAAAAGAAGAGAAACATAAAACAGAATTTTACTTTTGTAAAACTACAGATACGCCAAATATAAATAATGAAGAAAATGAAGCCTTAAAATTTATTTTACCAGTTGAAGTAAAAGATTATATTAATGATAGAAGTACAACAATTCTAATTAATGCTGTTCAGAAAGTCTTAAATGAAAACCAATAATGTTCAGTACCATAAACAGCTATCAAATGCTTTTTTTGATAAAAACGGGAAATCATCAGCGCTCCCTACAATAATTAAGACTATAGAAGAACAACTCAAAATAAAAAAAACTATCAACTTTTTAGATATAGGATGTAATAGAGGCACTCTTTATTCTATTTTAAAAATTATAATATATGAAAATAAATGGGAGGATAGGATAAATTTTTATGGTATAGATTATGACAAAAAATCAATAGAATTGTGTTCAAAAAGACATAATGATGTTATTTTTTACAATATTAACCTAAATAAAATTAATATAAAAATCAAAGATCATTTTGACATAATTACATCTATTAACACTCTCCATGAAGTCTTTTCTGGATACATATTAAAACAAAGTGGTAAAAACGATCTATCATTCAAAAATGCAAAGACTCATACCGAAGCAGTTTTAACAGAATTAATAAAATTACTTAATAAAAATTCTTCATTTATTATTTATGATGGATTGGATGTTGAAACTTTTCAATATGAAAATATTGTTAGGTTTTCTTTTGTAAATGCTAAAGATAAAGACTTATTTAATATATTTGTTAAAGAATACGAACCTATTCCAATTAACGTTAAAGAGATAAATTTAAATCTTTTTGAGACTTCTAAAAGTAATCTACTAAGATTAATCAGTACATTCAAATATATTAACACTGATATTTGGGACATTGAACGAAAACAAACATATCATTTTTTTTCTATAACTGACTTTAAAAATACCGCTTATAATAATAATCTTAAAATAGAAACTATTAAAAGTTTTTCTAATGACATAGAACTTTGGAAATCAAAATTCATATTAGAAGACTCTGATTGGCCTGAAAAATCAGTATTAATAAAGTATAATAATTAAATATGAAAATTCACTTTATCGGAGATCTTAATGGAGACATTGCACAATACGAAAGTATTATAAACCTAATTGAAAAATTAGGTCATAGAATCGTCACAAAACATTTTATTAAAAGAAGTTTCGAAGAACTTAAAAATGAAACCGATAAAGATGCCGCTGATTATTCAAAAAAAATGAAAAAGTGGATTAATGGATCTGATGCTGTGATAGTAGAAATTACAAAACCAGGGCTAGGCTCGGGTTATGAAATATCAACTGCACTAGCGTTAAGTAAACCAGTTATTGTTTTATTTAAAGAAAATCAAAAAAATAGCCCTCATGTGTTAAAAGGTATTGAATCTGATAAGTTACAAGTAATGAATTACAACATGGATAACCTTTCTGATTTACTAAACGACGCACTAGACTACGCCTCATCCCAACAAGACACCCGCTTCAACTTCTTTGTAGCCCCTAAGCACATTAACTTCTTAGATTGGGTAGCAAAGAATAAGAAGATACCTAGATCTGTTTTCCTTAGAAGACTTATCGAAAGAGAAATAGCTAATGATGAACAGTATTCTAATCAGTAAATAAATTAAATATAAATATATAACCCCTCTTATTAGAGGGGTTTTTTAATACTCAAAATACTTACAGGACCCAAATTTTACCCCTATATTTATTATATCTAGTTCATATATAATGATTAATTCCCCTCAATAAATCCAAAAAGGATCCATATACGCACCCGTTACGCATGGACATAACAAGGTACTTGGTTTTATAATATAGGACGATACAAAATATAAATTAAATTATAAGCAATGAGGGGTAAACCCTCAAAAAATTTTGTCAATTTTTACAAGCCTATAATTAAAGAATATAAATATGCCTATTAAAGAAACCCTTCGCTTAGCGGAAGTAAGAACTTATACAAACTTAGTTTTAATTCTAGCTATGCTCGCAATATTCATTATTAGCATCAACCCTGTTGAAGCTGATGATACTGAAAGTATTTGGCAATCTCTTAGTGAAAGAGGTCAAATCGAACTTACTTTAGATGATTCCTACTTAGAATCAAACAATATGTTTGGTGATGTAGAACAACAAGTAAACCCAGAACAAGTTACTACTACTCTTAATATAAACATTCCAAATACTGCAGTAGTCAGAAGACTCTCAGATGGTCAAGAAAATGAATTCTTCCGTAGTGGAGAATTTGATGTCATTGGATGGTTTAACTCAGATGGTACAAGTTTTGAAGGATTTGGTGATGGAATTGTATTAGTCATAGATGGTGTAGCTGGTGGCTATGGTGTATTTGCATCAGAAGTTACTGAAACTGATGGCAGTGGTGTCACAGATGCAGAAGCTGCTACTACTCAACCATATGGGGAAGATGATGAAGGAGATATAGTTCCAATTGAACCTGATCCTGATACTATTACAACTCCTGAAGCAATTGTTAACAATCCAACTATTAATATTACAGATAATATTAACGTAAGAAACACTAGTGGTCTTAACACTGGTAGAACTAATAACAACTTCCCAAGAGGTGAAGCTACTGTTATTGGTATATTTGAAGCTGATGCAGATGACATTTTTGGCCGTACTGCAATAGGTACTTGGTACGTTGTGGTTGCAGAAAGTGGTACTGAAGGTGCTGTCTTTGCTAATTCATTTAACAATGTAACTGACGTTCAAGAAGCTGCTTTACCTGTCTACACAATTACCAACAGCAATTTATCTGCCCCTGTTGAGGTAGAACCTACTGATGTACCTGAAGTAGAACCAGAAGCCGCTCCAGAACCAGATGATGAGACAGTTGTGACTCCAGAGCCTATTGTTACACCAGAAAGTAATTTAGGGTTTCCTGAGTTACCTAGTAGTATGGAGGTTTCATATTATGCATACGGTGATAGAAATGATGATGTAGTTACCACAGAAACATTAAATATTAACTCTGAAAGTTTCTTACCATTCCCATTAGGAATGATTGAGCAAGGAGCTTCAGAGCAAACTGATAGAGTAGGTTGGTGGGGAGAGCCTAATCCAGAACGAAATAGATGGCAAAAAATTCCTTTAGCTGGAATTGTTGTAAATGTTGAAACTATCACAGAAGGATCTCGTCAATTTAATTTCATACACCTATTAACTCAAACTCCAGATGGTCAAAATGTAATTATTCAAATCAGATTACATGATCACACAAGGTTTTCACCAGTGAACGATGAATTACAAAACATGGCCTCTGATGATGTGATGGCTATGCTTTGGGAAAGTAATGGAGTTATTTATGATGATTTGATTCAAGCTCCAACAAGAAACATAACCCCAGGTGACTATATAATTATTGATATTGAAAATGTCGGAGAACAATCAAATACTCCAAATGGAACAAATTGGATGGTTAATCAAAGCAATAACAATATTCCCGATGGTACTCCTACAGCAGTTTTTGAATCAATTGATGATGGAGAGGTTGATAGAGAAATTCCTGTTATACAAGTCTTTGGAGGAAATAGAATTCTTTTTAATCAAGACTAATTAATTAAGTTTTAAATATAAAAACCCCTCTTTTGAGGGGTTTTTTAATACAATAAATTACTATCTTCACATTGATTAAAAAACTGTCTACAATGAAATATATGAATTGGAAAATATTAGTTGGAGGTAGCTTTTTTATAATCATTATCTTTTCTGTGTTCCTTGGATTTCAATTTATCCAAAACAGAGGTAATTTATTAAATATACCTGAAGGTAATCAAGTTTCTACATTCAAACCTCTCCTTACTAAAACTCCAGAAGAACGTCGCTTAGCTGCTAAGAGTGAGGCAAACACTAGCAGACAGCTTGTTCGAGGGTATGTTTTTAGATATAGCCAAGAGAACAATACTTTTGGAATAGCTGTTGAAGCTAAGCAGCCTAATGGAATTATGGGAGTTATAGGGGTAGTAGATATAGTGATAGATCCAGACAGGATTAATGAATTTTTATGTTGGCCAGAATTTAATAAAACTCCTGCAGGCATAGATGTAGACATGAAAAAAACATTTATTTCTATGGGTGCTGATAATACACTATACCTAAAAGGAGAATCAAAGAAACAAATTGAAGCAGTTGGAACTCAACTTAATAATTCTCCCTATGTTTTTGCTTTCTTAGCTACAGCAGTAGAAGATTTAATCCCTTCTATAGAAAACTCAAAAGACCTTGATGCTCAATATGTTGATCAATTATCTATCTTAGGATGCAATGAAACTAACTAAAATATTTAAAACACTATTCACTTTAATATTAATAGCTTCTGCTTTTTTTATTTTTAAAGGTGATACCTTAGCTGCCTGTGGTGATGCTGCTTTTTGTGATGCTGCTCCAGGAGAGTGTTCAACTACTTCTAACGGTGGCCAAACAATTGTTATTGGATCATTTCAAACTGTGACAAGAGAATGTAGTGAGCTACAAAATTGTGATTACTGTACTTCTCAAGATTTACAAGATAACCCCTACTGTCAACCGGTCTGTACAACAGTGACAGAATGTCAAGATTCAGAAGGAAATGATTTGCCAAGTGATACCGTTGTTACTACCACTTGTACCGACACCATCTGGGAAACTTGCTGTACTCCTGGGACACCTGCCGGAACTTGTGGAGACAACATCTGTGAAGGAACTGAAACTTGTAGCTCTTGTGAATCTGATTGTGGAGCCTGTCTAGTACAGTGGTGTGGAGATGGCTCATGTAATGCTGGAGAAACTTGTGACAGTTGCGCTGCTGACTGTGGATCATGTAATTTCTGTGGAAATAATTCATGTGATGGTGGTGAAGATTGTAATAATTGTGCTGCTGACTGTGGTGCCTGTGCAGGTGGAAGTTGTGGAGATGGTTCATGTAACAATGGAGAATGGTGTGGAGACTGTCCAGGTGACTGTGGAACCTGTACCTCTTGTGGTGATGGTTCATGTAATGGTGGTGAAACTTGTGGAACATGCTCTACCGACTGTGGAGCTTGTGTAAGCTGTGGTGACGGTTCATGTAATGGTAGTGAGAACTGTGGTACTTGTGCTACAGACTGTGGTAGCTGTGCTGACCCATCGTTCTGTGGAGATACAACCTGTGATGCCTTTGAGACTTGTGATACCTGTGAATCTGACTGTGGTGCCTGTGCGGAAAATGCAGCATGGTTCCAAATTAGTGCTGGACATGTCGGTAGTGCAAATGCAGGAGATGCTTCAGTAGCTATTCAAAGTGATATTACCGATACAGCAGATTGTGTTGCTCCTGCTTGTGTTAGATCTTTATCTAGAACTGACTTAAATAATACTGCTTTAACTGACGGCTTTGCTGTTGTAGGTAGCGGAACAATTGATGCTAATGGTGGAATCAGTGAGCGTGATCAGAACACATATTCATCAAATACAACTAAGTCTAGATACCAAGAAAACTACGAATTCTTTTATAGAAATTCTGGTTTAGCTGCAAATCCAACTGGTGACTTTACTGGATCAGAAACTGATGCTCAAAAACCAACATATAATGCTAATGATATTGTTTACTTCCAAAGTGGAGATCTCACTATTCAATCACCATGGAGTGTTGCTTCAGGTGAAACTTATGTAGTCTTTGTTGATGGTAATTTAACACTCACTGACGGAGATGGTGCAAGTGACCAATTAATTGATGTAGCAGATGGTGGTTTCTTAGCCTTTATCGTCAGCGGAAATATAATAGTTAATGAACAACTTGGTAACTCAACCCTAGCCAGTACAACTTCAAATGTAGAAGGTGTCTATATTGCTGATGGTACGCTAACTATTGAGTCTAGAGGTACTGCAGGTGGAGGAGATGATCGCTTTGTCGGAGAAGGTGTATTTGTCGGCTGGACTGGAGTTAACTTAAATCGTGACTTTAGTGATGGTAGTACTAGATCTTTAGAAAATAATGATAAAGCTGTAGAACTATTTGTCTACCGCCCAGATCTACTGGTTAATATGCCAGACATCATGCTTGTCCCAATTAGGATCTGGCAAGAAACTAACTAGAACCTGTTATAATAAAATTATCAAAAGTATCTAAAGGAACATATGGAATTCTTATTCCCAATCATTGTAGTAGCCGGACTTCTATTTTATGTCGTCTCAATCTATAACACACTTCAACAATTAAAAACTCAAATAGTTGCTTCAATCCAAGAGATTGGAAATCAATTAAAGAGACAAGCATCATTAATCCCTAATTTAGAGTCAGCAACAAAAGGTCATCTCAAACATGAAAAAGAAATCTTTAAAATGTTAACTGATGCCAGAAAGAAAATTGCTAAAGCTGAGAAATCAGGCTCTAGTGAAGACATTGAAAGTGCAATTGAATCAGTTCAATCAATGGTGCCAAGTTTCAACATTGCAGTTGAATCTAACCCTGAGTTAAAAGCAGATAAGACCATCTCAAAATTTATGAATGAACTAACTGATACTGCTGATAAGTTAATGTATGCCCGTAGAAGTGTGATTGATCTTTCTCAAGCTTACAATGTTAAGTTGGTTACATTCCCAACTAATGTAATTGCAAATACCTTTGGCTTTACCAAAGAAAAAGGTTTAGAAACAGCAATGACAGGCAGTCACGTTGAAGTCTCATCAGATGAGATGAAAGATGTTAAAGTAGACCTTTAAAGTTACTTTATGACCCATTACCAAACGATTCAATCTAACAAGAATAAGTCATTGTTAATAATGACTTTGTTTATCACCTTCATTGTCGGAGCTAGCTATATTATGGCTAAAGGACTTGGCTATGGACTTGATATTGTCGGTATCGCTTTGATCGTCTCTGGAGTTACTTCATTCTTCTCTTACTACTACTCAGACAAAATCATCCTCACTATTAGTGGAGCTAGAGAAGCCAAAAGAAAAGAGTTTTTTGACTTCTATACAGTCACAGAAAACCTCTGTCTATCTAGCAGATTACCAAAACCAAAACTGTATGTCATTGATGACACTGCTATGAATGCTTTTGCCACAGGTAGAGATCCTGAGCATGCCGTGGTCTGTTGTACAACTGGACTTCTCAAAAGACTCAATCGTTCTGAAATTGAAGCTGTGGTAGCTCATGAACTTTCTCATGTAAAAAATTATGATATTAGACTGATGTCTATTGTCACGATCTTAGTTGGACTAATTGCACTTCTTTCAGATTGGATGTTAAGAATGACGTTTTATGGCAGAGGCAGAAAAAGAAGTAGTGATAGAAATGATGGTCAAATACAAATGATTATGTTTGTTATTGGTATTATTTTAGCCATTCTTTCACCAATCATTGCCCAGCTTATCCAATTAGCTATCTCACGCAGAAGAGAATACTTTGCTGATGCTAGTGCAGTTGGCATGACCAAGAATCCACAGGGGTTAATTAAAGCTTTAGAAAAGATTAGTCATGATAAGGAACCTCTGGAAGCTGCAAATAAAGCAACTGCTCATCTATACATCTCAAACCCACTCAAGAATACTCATAATGCCATTGGCTTCTTCTCTGGAATGTTCCAAACACATCCCCCCGTAAAAGAAAGAATTTCTGCCCTTAGGAAACTAACTTCATAATTAACTTTATCTTGTGATATCATATAAGAACTGTGAAACTCACTCTATTAATTAACCAGCAAAATCAACAAGCCAACTAAACTAGGGGCTTTGATTTTCTGTAAAGTTACAAGCCCCCTTTAAAGGGGTCTTTTTATTAAAACTATGTTAAACAAAATTACCAAACAACAAGTACATCACGTAGCCAAATTAGCTAATATTCCTATCGATGATAGTGAAGCAGAAAAGCTAGCGACTGGCTTTAGAGAAACACTAGAAACAATTACTGATCTTCAGTCAGTTGATGTTAGTGGAGTTGAGCCAACTCATCAGGTCACTGGGATGGAGAATATCCTCAGAGAAGATAAAGTAGATGACTCTCGCACTTTCACTCAAGAACAAGCTCTTGCCAATGCAAAGCAAACCCATCAAGGATTCTTTGTAGTACCAAGACTTATCAAAAAATAATAAAGATAATTATGCTTAACACACTTACCCTCAAACAGGCCTTAGATAAACTAGATAAAAAGGAAGTTACTCTCAGTGAGATTAACTCCGATATAAATAAAGCCATTAAAGAAAAAAATGAAGAACTAAATGTCTATCTAACTCTCAATGATATAGCGGTCACAAACACTGAAGAAAAAAGTTCATTAGCTGGTCTTCCTATAGCTGTCAAAGATAACTATTGTACAAGAGACTTAAGAACAACTGCTTCTTCTACAGTCCTTGATAACTTTGTCCCTCAATATGATTCTACTGTAATCAAAAATCTCAGAAAAGCTGGAGGCCATATAATTGGTAAAACAAATCTTGATGCTTGGGCACATGGTTCTTCTACAGAAACTTCACAGTATGGTAGAACTCTAAACCCAAGAAATACTGGTCATTTGCCAGGAGGTTCTTCTGGTGGAAGTGCTGCCGCTGTAGCTGCTGATCTTTGTATAGCCTCACTTGGTACAGAAACTGCTGGTTCCATTAGACAGCCTTCTAGCTGGTGTGGAGTTGTTGGTCTTAAACCTACTTATGGTCGTTGTTCTCGTTATGGTGTAATTGCGATGGCTTCATCCACTGATAGCCCTGGACCAATTACAAAAACTGTCGAAGATGCTGCAATCATGCTTAATCATATTGCTGGTCATGATCAATATGACGGTACTACTACTACAAAAGAAGTTCCTGACTTTACAAGCTTTTTAGATCAAGATCTTAAAGGAATGAAAATTGGTGTTGTTTATACAAACATTGAAGGACTAGAAGAAATAAAAGATACATTCTTAGAACAGATTAAAGTCTTTGAAAAATTAGGTGCAACTGTCGAGATAGTAGAAGCAATGGACCCTCATCATGCAATTGGTGTTTATACCATCATTCAGCGTGGTGAAGTCTCAAGTAATCTTGGCCGTTTTGATGGCATTAGATATGGAAACGACCGTTCTTTCTTTGGTCATGAAGCAAAAAATAGAATCATGCTGGGTACCTACACTTTATCTAAAGGTTATGCCGACCAATACTATAATACAGCCCAGAAAGTCAGAACACTTTTTATCAAAGACTATAAAAAATTATTCAAAGAGTATGATGTCCTCATCAGCCCAACTTCACCAGGATTTGCTAAAAAAATTGGTGTCTCAGAAAGCTCTGCCATGTTTGGAGAACTTGAAGACATGCTGTTAGAGCCTAGCTCAATTGCAGGTCTACCGGGTATCTCTGTCCCATGTTACCGTGATCAGGAAACAAATCTATATTTAGGTTTAAACATTGTTGCCCCAATGTTTAGAGAAGATTTGGTAATTAAAGCTGGTGATGCTTTTGAAAAAAATACTAAGTGGAATAGTTGGAGGAATAAATAATGTCAGAATCATGTAAATACCACCTAGTTTGTGGCATGGAAGTTCATGCAGAGCTTAAAACTAATTCTAAAATGTTCTGTGGTTGTAAAAACGACCCATTTGGAGCAGAAAAACCAAATTCTCATACCTGCCCTGTCTGTCTTGGAATGCCTGGAGCATTACCTGTAGCAAATAAAAAAGCAATTGAATGGACAATCAAATTAGGATTAGCTTTAAATTGTAAAATAAACTTATTCTCAAAATTTGATCGTAAAAACTACTTCTATCCTGATCTTCCTAAAGCATATCAGATTAGTCAGTATGACATTCCCTTCTGTTATGAAGGGGTCATTGAAACTTCTCATGGACCAATTAGAATCACTCGTATTCACTTAGAAGAAGATACTGGTAAATTGTTACACAAAGAAATTAAGGGAGAAGATGTTAGTTTAATTGACTATAACCGTTCTAGTGTGCCTTTAATTGAAATTGTAACTGAGCCAGATATTAAATCACCAGAACAAGCTGAAGAATACGGACGTGCACTACGTGACATCATTCGCTATTTAGACATTGGTAACTGTGATATGGAACAAGGTGGAATGCGTCTTGAAGCTAATATCTCTCTACAAGAGAACGGTAAAGAAGGTCTACCAAACTATAAAACGGAAGTTAAAAATATTAACTCATTTAAATTTGCTAAACAAGCTATTGAATTTGAAATGGAAAGACAGGAAGAGATTCTTGAGGAAGGGAATATCCCAAAGCAAGAAACTCGTGGCTGGGATGCAAAAAAATCAGTGACATTCTCACAGAGAACAAAAGAAGATGCAGAAGATTACAGATACTTCCCAGATCCTGACTTACCACCAATTAGATTCACTACTGAACAAATTGAAAAAATTAGAAAAGATATTCCTAAGCTTCCACATGTCTTGGTCAAAGAATGGAAAGAAAACTATGGCGTTGAGGAAAGATACTCATCTATATTATTTAACTCACCATCAGAAGCAAAGTGGCTTGAAGAGTTATTTGTTCTTTCTAAAAAAGAAGGGTTAAAAGCAAATAAGCTAGTAGGTGCAATGGTCAACAAAAATGTAAAATATAATTTTACAGACAAAGTAGAATCAGTAATCAATGAATTTAAGAAATTAAATAAAACTGATGATGTTTCTGATGATGATTTAATAAAAATCATTGATAATGTCATTAAAGCAAATGCTGATACTGTTGCAAGATATAAAGCTGGAGAAAAACAACTAATCAATTTCTTCTTTGGTCAAACCATGAAAGCTCTTGGTAAAAAGGTTGATGGTGGTCTCTTAAGAAAACTTCTTACCCAGCAGCTAGATAAATAAATATATCTTAAATTAAATAATTTTATTTATAGTTGTTTTACTCAAAGACTTCTTGTGCTGGAAAGAACATTGTTTCTTGAATTGATTTTGTATTGGCAAATAACATTACCAACCTATCAACTCCAACAGCAATACCACCTGATGGAGGAAGTCCTTCTTTTAGTGCATCGAGATAGTCCTCATCCATACCGTAATCAGTCTTGCCTAATTCTTTTCTGAGTTGTAAATCTTCTCTAAATTTTTCTTCCTGAACCTTTGGATCATTTTCTTCACTAAATGCATTACCTAATTCATATCCACCTAAGTAAAACTCAAACCTCTGGGCAAATCTTGGATCAGATTGTTTCTTTTTTGAATATGCAGCCTGACTAGCAGGGTAGTCATATAAAATAACAGGAACATCATAATTTACTAACTGTGATTCAATTAAATTAAGAAACAGCTGGTTATATACTTCTTCCCAGGTAGTCTTATCATCTACTTGATATCCTTCTTGCTTAGCTCTCTCAATCATCTTATTTCTATCTAACAACCCATCAATATCAACCCCTACCCACTTCTCAAAAGCCTCAGCCACACTGATCTTTACCCAATCTTTACTTAAATCATACTTCTTACCTTGGTACTCTAAAATATCACTTCCATTTACTCTCTTAGAAAGGGACAGCATTAGATCCTGGCAATCCTGCATAATCTCTTCATAACTTGCATTACTTCGATACCATTCTAGAATTGTAAATTCAGGATTATGTCTTGAGCTAATTCCCTCACCATTTCTAAAACTTTTACAAACTTGAAATATATTTTCAAAACCAGCTACAAGTAACTTCTTCATAGCAAACTCAGGGCTAGTTAACATGAAGGCTTGCTGTCTTTTACCATTAGCCCATTTAAGTTCTGTTTCAAATACTTCAAGGAATGGTTCAGTACCTGGGTACTTAACCATCATTGGAGTTTCTACTTCATGAAAATCATTTGACTTAAAAAAGTCACGGATACCATCAATTACTTTTTCACGGATGAGAAATTGTTCTTTTAAATCAGGGTTTTGCTTAATCTTTTTCCAGTTTTTCATTAGATGTATTATATGCTATGTTTTGATTTAGACAAAATACCTTAAAACATATTATATTAATTATTTTTATACATGAAAGATAAACCAAAAATTCTTGAGATTACATTGGGTAAATCTAAAATTAAGGATAATAATATTCTTCACTTAAAAAATAATTATATTCTCAAACAATATAATCTTAGACTGAATGAAAACATTCAAACCCAAGCAGATCAACTTATTGAAAATCTTAATTATAAGCCTGATGGGATTATTGCCTTTAATGAAAATACCACTTTGTTTGCCAGCTTCATTATAAAAAAATTAAATCTATTTGGTCCAAAACATTCCTCCCTGATTGAAATTCAAAATAAGGAAAGTTTCGCAAATAAATTAAAGGACAAAGTATATTTACCTCAAACAAATATTGTCAGCAAAGAAAATATAGATGAACTAAAAAAACTAAATTATCCAATTTTTATTAAACCAACCAAAGGTGCATTCTCACATGGAGCGTTAAAAATTAATAAAAAAAGTAACTCTAAAAAAATTATTCTAGATGCAATAGATGCTATTAAAATTAACAATTTTGATAAATCATCAAATTCACTTTCTTTAAAAAAATTCATTGTACAACCATTTATTAACCAAAGACAATTTACACTAGATGGCTTTATTTTCAAAAGTAAAATATTCATTTTGGGCATTACAGAATCTATCTATGATGAGAAGCGACAAAGCTTCATTAGATTTGACTTTCCAATTATTTTCAAAAGTGAAATTAACTTAAAATTAAAAAATATCATGGAGGATATTTTTCAACAATTCTCATTTGATAATAGTTTTTTTAATTTAGAATTTTTTCTAACTAACACGGATGAAATAAAAGTCATTGAGGTTAATACAAGGCCTTCGATTAGTTTTAAAAACTTTTTTGACTCAAAGTATAAACAAGGAATTATAGAAATGATGATTTTGCTCTCACTTGGACTAAAACCTTCTTTAGAACTAAAAGACAATAAGGTTATTGGTAAAAGTTTTATCTTAAGAAAATATCAGGACTGTCTAATTAAAAGGAAACCAAAAAATAACGAAATCAATAATATAAATAGTTTAAATCCATTTACTAAAGTAAGAATTTTTGTCAAAGAAAATGAAAGATTATCTCAACTAAAACAAGATTCATATTCATTCAGATATGGACTAATCGATATATGTGGAGAAACTGACAATGAAATATTTTCAAGATTTAAAAAAATAAAAAATGAACTAGATAAACTAATTAATTTTTCCCCAGTTTCTGATTAATCAAAATCTTACCACTCTCTACACCAGGTTGATCAAATGCATTAACTTCTAACATTTCAGCAAGATAAACTACAGCTAGTTCAAAAAGCATAAATAATTCACCTAAAGCGTATGGAGTTAACTCTTCAACACTAAGCATTGCCGTAGGACGACCTTCATCATAAATAGACTGAGCAGTTGCATCAGCTTCAATATTTACAATAGTATTAAAGTCATTACCTTCTAAATACTCTGCTTCAGGGACATCAATTCCCTTGAGAGTAAAGTTAGTCTTTCGATTCTTTATCTTCACAAACAGTATTGACTGGAGAGGAGAGCCTTGGTTATAAAACTGAACTTGTGAATGTTGGTCTGCAGGACCCCAAGCTTTTATAGGAAGAATACCTTTACCATCTTTTCCTAAAGACTCTGCCCAAAGTTGTCTAAACCAGCGAGCAAACTCTTGCAGTTGTACAGAATAGGTCATCATTACAGAGACTTTGACTCCTTGTTGATATAGCTCATATTGGCTACGAGCTAACTTTTGTGCAACCTTTCTAGTTTCTACATTAGTGGCAAAGTTTAATGCCCCAGTGACTAAGTCTTTAATATCTACACCAGCTGCAAGGGCAGGCAATAGTCCAACAGGAGTTAAAACACTAAATCTTCCACCGACACCTTCAGGAACGGGGAGTGTAATAACATTATGTCTCCCTGCTTCATCCTTTAAAATACCTTTGACACTACTGGTTGTAAAGACAAAGTGCTTTGCCCAGTTACTAGCTACTTTCTTTGCTTGTGATTTATAAAAGACATAAGTGGAAAGTGGTTCTAGTGTTCCACCTGATTTTGAAACAACATTAAAAACAGTTTTCTTGATATCTATTTGATCTAATATTCTTTGAAAGGCAACTGGGTCTGTTGAGTCTCCAGCAAAGAGTACCTTCATTTGATTACTCTTCTTATAAAAAGCTTCAACAATAGTTCTACCACCTAGGTCAGAACCACCGATACCAATTACAACCATGTATTCAGCCCACTTTAAATTTTCATAGACATTTTGGACTGACTTAATATATGAATCTTCCTTAAGTACTTCGATAAAGTCATACTGAGCAACAGCGATATTTTCTTCAATCTTGTCGATGCTTTTTCTGAGATGATTAGATTCAACCTTAACTATTTCATTAGCAATTAAATGACCTAAGTTCTTATTTTCATATAAATACTTAGTATCAAGAGAAAGTAAAGTGTTTTTCATACGTTTTTATCCTAGCCTAAAGAAGGTGGGCTGTCCACTCATATAAGCAGAACTAAACAGATCATTACTCCCTAGTCACCAGATGATTTTTTAGATAAAATGAAGAAGTGAAAAAACATCTCAATAAATGGATTCCTTTTCTTATCATTATCTTTGTAGCTACTGCATTACGTTTTTACCAATTAGGTAATGTTCCAATAGAACTTAACAGGGATGAAGCTTCACTTGGCTATACAGCCTATTCTTTATTACAAACAGGTAAAGAAGAACACGGTCAGTCCTGGCCAATTAATATAGAGTCATTTGGCGACTGGAAACTTCCAGCCTATGTCTATACTCTTATCCCTTTTATCAAAATATTTGGTCTTAAAGCTTGGGTTGTAAAACTACCAAGTGCTTTAGCCGGTATAGGAATAGTTATCCTAAGTGCTGTAATTACTTGGTTACTAACAAGTAGTTGGAAAGATCAGAATAAAAGAATTACTTTAAGCACACTTGTCGCTTTCATGATCACTATCTCTCCTTGGAATATTCATATGTCCCATATGGCTTATGAGGCAAACTTAGGAATGTTATTCTTAATGACTGGGGTAGCTCTTTTACTGACTGCTTTGCAAAACAAATCCAAGAGAGTCTTGTTAATTCCTAGTGCTTTTTTCTTTGGTCTTACCTTCTTTAGTTACCATTCCTACCAGGTCTTCATGCCACTCTTAGTCTTATCTTTTCTATCTATCTACTGGAAAAAAGCCAAAAATATTTTTGAAACAGAAAAGAAAATTAGTTATATCTCTATAGCAATTGGAGCCTTATTTACTATTGCATTAATTGCTACTTCTCTTAGTGCTAATCAAACAAAACTATCTGGCCTTTCTATCTTCGATAAGAGCTCTTACTCAGTAGTAATGGAAGAAAATAGGGGATACTTTGAGAATAGAAATAGTTTACTAGCAAAGCTTCACTCCAATAACTTCTACTTTATCTTCAATCAAGCTCAAAGAAACATAGCTGATATATTTTCTAGTAAGTTCCTTTTCTTTGAAGGTGGCTCACATGGTTCTCACGATATTCCTGGGACAGGTAAGATGCATCCTGTTGCTTTTATTTTCTTAATCATTGCAGGATATAAATTCCTAACTATTTGGCAAGAAAAGAAATTGGAGAAGTGGCACAAAGTTATTATGGCTTGGCTTCTTGTTTCTATAGTTGCACCTTTCATTACCTTTGAAGCTGCTCATACCATTAGATTCTCACCAGCTTTATTCTCTTTAGAATTCCTTAGTGCTTATGGTTTATTTATCTTATTAGAAAAAGCCTTGAAAGATAATAAATATAAAATAATAGCAGGACTAACTATATTTATTCTTCTTTATTCTTTTGTTTATTTCTTTGCTACCTATTTCTTTGTTGCTCCAAAAAGAGACATAGATAAACATAATTGGCAGATAGAAAGGTTAGTAGAACTGGTAAATGATAGGGGAGATAGATATGATCTTATCTCAATGCCAGGTACTGAGTGGTCACCATACATTTACTTCTTACTTTTTAATCAGACTGATCCAAATAGCCTAAGTAAAGATTTAGAATTTTATGATCCAGACCATGAAGGCTTCAGGCACGTAAAAAGACTCGGTAACATTCACTTTAGTTTAATTGACTGGAATGATCAGTCAGGCAAGAGTGTACTATATGTCATAAAGAGTAAAGAAGTTCCTGGAGATAAACTGGAATCAGAGAAATATCGATTAGAATATTCTTTAACTAATCCATATGCAAAGCATGAATGGTTATTACTTGGTAGAAAATAATAAATAAGTTTAAATATAAATGAAAAAACATATCGGAAAAATAATCTTTAGCTTAATTATTATTCTTGCTGTTTTTCTTAGAGTTTATAAAGTCGATACATTATTATCACCGTACTGGGAAGAAGTTGCTCTTGGATATGATGCATACTCCATTAGTGAAACCATGCGTGATCATCATGGTAACTTCATGCCTCTTGTGGCCTTTGAATCATTTGGTGACTGGAAACCTTCCTTTTACTTCTACACCATTGTGCCATTTATAAAATTGATTGGTCTTAATGTATTAGCAGTTAGACTGCCAAGTATTCTAACAGGGTTAGGCATAGTTCTTGGTGTTTATGTTTTACTAAGACAAATCTTACCTAATAATTTATTGAGTAAAAAACCTTATCTCCCATTACTAGGAATGTTTGTCACAGCTATATCTCCATGGGCAATTATGTTCTCACGGGCTGGTTGGGAAGTTAACTTAGCTACAGAACTTATTTTATGGGGAATAATTTGTTTTATTAGTTTTATTAAGCAAACAAAAAACATAAGAATAAAAAATACCTCATTATTCTTTTCTGTTCTCTTCCTATCTCTGTCTATGTACACATACCATGCTACTAGAGTGATTGCACCACTACTGGGAGTAATTTTAATTTGTCTTTGGTATGCACAAACAGATCATTCAAAAAGACTTGCTCAAAGTATAAGAAAGTTTGTAGTAAACAATGTTTATACTATTATTGCCGCTGTCTTATTAACAATACTTTTAACTGGACCATTGATAATCAGTCTCAATGATAAATCTACCTCACAAAGATTTGCAGAAACTAGTATCTTCTCTGAACTTAGTATCATTGAAGAGAGCAATTCTGCTTTATTAACTCAGCCGAATATTATTGGTAAAGTTTTCTACCATCGTTATCTACTTTTTGGTAGAGAAATGTTAACCAATTATTTAGATCACTTTACATTAGATTTCCTCTTCCTGAGTGGTGACGCCAATCCTAGGCACTCTGTCCAATATTTTGGACAACTCTATCATATTGAATTGGTCTTTTTATTATTGGGTTTTTATTTTGTTTTTTCATCTCTTAGAAAAATTAAAAATGATCCATATGGTGATAAATTTAAAAACTATCTTTGGTTACTGATTGCCTGGCTTGCTATCACTATCATTCCCGCTAGTATGACAAAGACTACACCACATGCTTTACGTATTCTGCCCGCATTACCCGTTTTTATTGTTTTTATCACATTAGGAATAGGTCAATTTATTGATGAAGTCATCAATTTATTAAATAAAATAAATATAAAACACAAGTATTTACCAAAGCTTATTCTTAAACTTGTAATTGTATTTTATATTTTAGAACTCTCTGTATTCTGGAGATTCTATACCCTAATTTATCCAGTCCAATATGCTAGTGAATGGCAAGCTGGTTATGCTCAGATGGTAGCTGGAATTAACGATAAGATTGGTTTAGAAACTCCAATTTATATAACTAGACAACAGGGAAGACCAGCCATGTATGTTTGGTTTTTTAGCAAAACAGACCCAAATCTAGTTCAAGAATGGGACAGTATAGCAAAACAAGACCAAGGTGAATATTTAGAGTTTCAAAACATCAAATTTGTTAACTCATTAAATGAAATTACAAATACTCCTGCCACTATAATTGGATCGCAAGCAGAAATTGAAATCATTTCTAACACAGAGGATGGAAAGAATAATCTAACTATTACTCATAGTATTAATAATATTGATAATAAAAATGTCTGGCAAATTGGAGAACTCCAATGAGAAAATTCCTACCATTAATTTTCATTATCTTAATTGGGCTACTTGTTAGAACTTTCAGAATAGAACACGCCCCCAGCAGATTAACTCATGATGAAATGAGCATTGGCTATAATGCTTATTCTATTGCCCAAACTGGGTTAGATGAATGGGGTAGGAAACTCCCCTTAAGTTTTGAAGCTTTTGGCGATTATAAGCTACCTGGATATATTTATAGCGTTGTACCTTTTATATCTTTAATTGGCTTAAATACAATATCTCTAAAGCTTCCCTCGATCATTGCTGGAATATTTATCATAATATTTTCTTACTTTATTACATTAAAGATAACAAATAACCAACAAACTAGTTTGTTTACGGCTGCTTTAATTGCACTTAGTCCTTGGCCAATTCACATCTCTAGAATGGCTTTAGAATCAAACCTGGCATTAGCTTTTTATAGTGGGGGATTATTTTTTTCATTAAGTATTTTTGATAAAGACTTAAAAAATGAAACTAAGACAAAAAAAGAAATAATCAATAAAAAGAGTCTTACAATTAAATTACTGCTATCGGGATTATTATTTGCTCTCTCTTCATATACTTATGTTGCCTTTAGATTAATTACTGTCTTAACGCTATTCTCTTTATCTATAATAAATATTAAGAAGAAAAAGCAACTAAAAAAATCATTTTTAATTTGGCTGTCATTCCTAGTTATATTAATTCCTCTTGTACCACAGCTTTTAGGAAGATCTGGTTCTGCCCGTTTTTCTCAAGTCTCTATTTTTTCTGATCAGGGTATTGAAGCCAAGGTAACAGAGCAAAGAAACTTTTGTTTCTTACAGCAACAATCAGGATTACCAAAATTATGCAAAGTTTTATATAACAAATACTTTTATATTGGAGAAAAGATAAGTAAAAACTATTTAAGTTTCATTCTACCGACATTCATATTTTTAGATGGAGATAAATTAGAATATTTAAATAACCCAGACTTTGGACAGTTTTCAATTATCCTTATTCCTTTTTACTTGATTGGTTTATACCAATTAGTTCAAAATAATAAGGAAAAATATGGCGATAAAACTAAAATTATCTATCTTTTGCTTGCATTCTTATTTACCCCATTATCTTCAGCTTTAGTCGGAGATCCTCAGATAGTCAGAGGTAGTGGCTTGCTCCTCTTCATAGCCATATTTAGTGCGATTGGATTAACTTATATATCAAGCTTAATTAAAAATAAAAATCTACAAAAAATTTCTTTGGCAGTAATTTCTCTTATTTTCTTATTCAACTTCAGCCAATACTTTATTAGCTATAACTACATTTATGCGGCACAGTATGAAAATTATATCTACCAATTAGATCAAAGAACAGTTTCTCATTTAAATGAAGTAGAAAATAATTTTGACAAAATTTATATCTCAAATCATTTTCCCGATGCTCATATTTTATTAGCTTTTTATAACAAAATTGACCCAGCGTATTATCAAGCAAACATTATTAGACCAATAGCTGATGGATTTGGTTTTGCCCATCCTAGTAACTTAGGAAAGTATCATTTCGGTGATCAAAAGTTAATTGAACAACTTTGCTTAACTGATAATTCTCTTTATCTTTCATTCAATGATGAGTTACCTGCAGGGTGGAAAATTGAAGAGAATGAAGCTAATAATTATGTATATGAAATAAAAGGTTTTTCAGGAGTTCATACCCAAGTTAAGTTCTTCGATTTAAAAAGGATTAAAGAATACTTAATAGTAAATAATTTATTAGAAAATACTTGTAAAAACTATACCAAATTATTAATAATTTAATCAAATCAAATCAAATCAGCACACCACTGATTCCTAAACCCTGCATCCATTTCCCAATATCGAGTGAAATCAAAAACAATAATCACGTAGATATTAACCAATATTAATAAAAACAGAAGTGACCACATTAATATTTTAAGCTGTTTATCTTTTATCTTAAATCCAATCAACTTAAGACCATATGGAACAAACCCTAGTCCCATCACACCTCTCATAACCAATGAAGGGACTTCGTGATACCAATGCCCATGAACTCCAGCAACTCTAAATAAAGGAAGCGTAACAAGCCAAAAAATACCAAACATTAAATAATTATATTTCTTGAAAATTCTTTTTATATTATCTACAATTGCGACAACAAAAAGAGGATAAAGCATATAGTCATACCAACCGTGATAAGTATTTTCTCCACTAGTGGCAAGGATAAAAAGCAGATTAAAAATTACAAAAATATTTAAGGCCAAAAATGTTTTCTTATTCTTATATAGAGAAATAACACTAGCAACCAGACCTAGTAGAATCCATCCATCAAAAAATATCTTTTCAATTACACCAGGATGTAAAAAGAACCTATTATGTAGTGTTGCCCAACCAATTGGTCGATTTGATTGTCCTAAAAATACATCAAGAAATAATCCCCAATTAAAATATGCTCCCCATAAAGAAAATAAAATTAAGCCACCAATTAAACCCCATAAACCTGCCATACTAATTTTCTTATCTTTGATAGACATGCCATATACAAAAATTGAAATAGGGATAATAAGGCCTGAGACTTTTGTCAAAACAGCTAATACACCTACCAATAACAAGGCGACATATTTGAACCTCCATTTATCAGGTCTAAGTAAAATTAATGCCAATAAGGTCCAAGTAACTAATAAATTTTCTGCCACAACTAAACGACTTGCAAAAACAAAAGAAGGAACGGTAGCATAGATTAAACTTGTTAAATAAACCCATTTCTTTTTCTTAAAATATTTACTTGAAAGAATAAATATCAAAACTACATTTAAAGTTCCAATTAATATCATCGGAAAACGAATCAATTTTATAGATGGAGTACTTTGCCAGTTGTTTTTTAAGGTATGAGCAAATCCTGGAATTAAAGCAAAGAGGGGAGGATGATCCAAAGCAGGTCTTACAAATGGAGCTTCATCACCACGTTGTTGAAATATATAGTTATCTAAGTATGGTCTAAAATACGACCAGCTAGTAGGCTGTCCTTCTTGGATAAGACTAGAACCAAGATACGTCCAGGCACTCTCATCAGCTGTCTCTCCACCAATTGGAAAACTAGTATAGTTATAAAACCTCAAAAAAAGTGCGAGGACAATAATCGCACTAAAAATAAATAGGTTCTTATTTAAAAACTTCACATTCTTAGTATAACGCACATTTCGTAACAAGTCAGATTGTTATATGATAAAGCAAGTATGACCGAGAAACTTTTTATTAAATTTTTCCTTCTAATTGTAATAGTGGCTGCATTTATTAGGTTTACTGGCTTAGGTCAGATCCCTGTCTCCCTTTATTGGGATGAAGCAGCCATGCTTGTTGATGCTAAGACTGTAGCTGCTACTGGACAGGATATGCACGGTAACCCTTGGTATCAGCTCATGTACCCTTCATATGGAGACTACAAACTACCAATCTATATCTGGCTTGCTAGTTTCTCTGTCAAGTTATTTGGATTGAGTGAATGGTCTCTCAGACTTCCGAGTGCAATTGCTGGAATTGGAACAGTCATCACTTCAGGATTAATTGCCAGATTCCTATTCAAAAATTCAAAAAGAACTGATCCAAAATTAATTCAATTAATGACCATGGCTGTAGTTACCTTTTCACCCTGGAGTATTATGTTTTCCAGGACTGCCTTCGAAGGACACTTAGCCCAATTCTTAGTTAGTTTAAGTATTCTTATATTAATGTGGATTCACTCCACAGTAACTCCATCACTCTTATTTGGGAAGGAGACTCCACAAACTATAATAAAACTATCAATAGCTGCTTTATTTGGAGTAGTAGCAACTTATACATATTTTTCTGTAAGATTTGTTTGGCCAGTAGTATTCATAGCAATTCAACTATTCTATGCATTAAAATTTTTTACAAGCAAAACTAAAACTTTTGCCGTAGTTAAAAATATTATCCTCAGCTCTGCAATTCCCTTAATACTCTTCTTCTTGCTTTTAATTCCCATGGTAAAGTCACCGCTTTATCAAGAAAGTAATACATTTAGATACTCAACCTCTTCTGTACTTAATAGCTTTGACTATCCTGTTATCTCCAATGGACTGAGAGAGTTAGCAGGAAATAATACTATTGATCGTTTTTTCTTTCATAGACATTTACTCTTAATTAAAGAGCTTGCCATTAACTACTCTGACCATCTCAGCTTAAATTACTTATTTATTAATGGCGACTCTAACTTAAGACATGGCACTACTACTCATGGTCTTTTCTTAGTTATCCTTCTGCCAATCTTTATTTATGGATTATTTAAATTATTTTTAAATAATAAGAGAGTTTTAACCGTCTTAATTATTTGGTGGATAATTGCTTTGTTACCTGCCTCTGCACCAGAGACTACCCCGCATGCACTTAGATCACTAAATGGACTTATTCCATTAAGCATTATTATTGGTTTTGGTTTAACCCAATTTATTAACTTTAGTTTAATCAGATCAAAAAAAATAAAATTCAAAGTAATATTATTTAGTTTTACACTTTTAACTATCTTTAATATCGGACACTTCCTTAACCACTACTTTTACCACTATCCTAGCCAATCTGCTCATGACTGGCAGGATGGTTACAAAGAATTAGCTCTAACAATTGATCAAGTCAAAGATGATGTTACCACTGTCTGGGTGGAGCCATTTGAAGGTAGATTTTACTTGTGGCTATTAGCCTTTGGTGATTACTCAGCGACTCAAATTCAAGAAATGGATAAGCCAAACTACCAAATCAGTGAAATAGAAAACATAAAAATAGCTCCTTATGATTGGACTAGATTAAAAACAAATAGCTACAAGATTATTATTGTTGGCGAGACAACTAATATAAATAACAAGCTATCAGAAATAGAAACAAAGCCAAACTGGATTAAAGAAATTTACAGTCATGATGGAATATCTAGATTTAGCGTAGTGGAATTTGGAGAATGAAAAAAAATCATAAATTAATACTAGCATTCATTATCTTTATTGGTTTTTTGATTCGCATTTTTAATCTTTCTTCATTACCACTAATCCTAAATAGGGATGAGGCCGCTCTTGCTTATAATGGCCTGTTAATTAGTCAAAGCGCCAAAGATGAATTTGCAAAAAGTTGGCCTTTAACACTAGAGTCATTTGGTGACTATAAACTTCCGGGATATCCCTATACTTTAGCGATACTATTTAAAATTTTGCCTATCAATGATTTTACGGTCAGACTACCATCTGTCTTAGCTGGAACATTATTAATCTTTATCAGTTATTTCTTAGCTCGAAACTTTAAATTTTCAATAAAGCAATCTTTATTCTTCTCCTTTTTGATTGCCCTTGGCCCAATTTTTATCTTTTACTCTCGGATAGCTTTTGAAGCTAATGTTGCTCTAACTCTATTTGTAATATCAATAACATTATTAACTTTACCTAAAAGTAATTTAAAAACTGATCTATGGGCTGGAGTGATTACTTTTATTGCCATTCTCTTTTACAACACACCATTATTGTTGTTACCTTTTATTATCCTTGCCTTAATAATATCCAGAGGAATTAAAAAACCTCAGAATTGGTTGCCTGTAGCAAGTTTACTAACTTTTATTTTTATTATTATGTTTATGGGTCTGGCTGGGATCTCTTCACAAAAAAGTGGCATTACAATTTTTAGTGATGAAACTATTTGGACAGAGTCAGTTACTCATTACAATAGCTACACAGGAATATCACAAAAGATTCTGGGAAATAAAATTGTCTTTTATATTACAAAGATATGGCCTAGATTCTTTGAAAGTTTTTCCATGCATTTTTTAGTTACTGGGGGAGGAACTCATCCCTGGCACAACTTACCAACTCATGCCCATCTTTATTACACTACTTATTTCCTTGGGCTAGTTGGATTACTCTTACTAATTTTCAAGTCAATGAGAGATAAGAAACATCTCTTTATCTTGTTAATCTTAATTAGTTCTCTTGCTCCAAGTGTTATCACAGTAGATTCTCCACATGCGACTAGAAGTTTATTATTCATCTACCTGCTCACTTTTACAGGTCTGTATTCTTTGACAATAATCAGAAAAAAATATTTCAAAAAAATACTTTCACTATTAGTGTTATTGGTAATTCTAGAATCAAGTCGGTACATGTATCTATATTTTGGAAAGTATCCAGCCACACAACCTTCCTCACTAAAAATTGGTTATCCAGAATTAATAAATGAAGTTAACAAAAACCATTCTGATAAAAATATTGCTGTTATTGATGAAGCTGGCTTTCAATATATTTTAACTGCCTGGTACTTAAAAATACCATCAGATGAATTCTTCTCAACAATAATCAAACAATTACCAGATAGAATTGGATTTAAATATGGTCAGCAATTATCTAACTACCACTTTATCGCACATCCTGATGATAGGGACGAAGCTGAGACTGTTCTGGTAGAATGGATAGATAACAGATGGCAAGTACGCCAATTCTAATTATGTCAAAACCACTTATCAGTGTTGCACTAGCTACTCACAATGAAGAAAAAAACCTTTCTATGTGCTTGGATAGCGTCAAAGATTGGGTAGATGAAATCATTATTGCAGATGGAGAATCTACAGATCAGACCATTTCAATTGCAAAAAAATATGATGCAAAAGTAATTAAGACAACCAATAAAGCAAACTTTCATATTAACAAACAAATTGCCATGGACGAAGCAAAGGGTCTCATTGTTTTACAACTTGATGCAGATGAAGTAGTAGATAAAAAGATGGCCAAGTTTATCAAAGAAAAAGCAAAAGAAATCAGTACCATTGAAAAAAAGGATTCTAGAGATATAAAAAACTACCAGCCAAAGGCTTGGAACTTAAGAAGGAGGAATTTCTTTCTTGGTAGATTTCTAACAAAGGGTGGGCAATACCCTGACCCTGTCATCAGATTATATATTAATGGATTTGCTAGGTTACCTCAAAAGGATGTTCATGAACAAATGGATGTAAATGGGAATATAGAATTTGCTAAAGGACACCTCCTTCACTATTCAAATCCAAGCTTTACTGATTATTTACGAAAATTTAATACTTACACATCATTCAAAGCTATGCAGCTTAAAGAAGAAAAAATCCCCTTTAATGCTGTTTCAATGATAGAGTACTTACTCATCAAACCAATTTCAACATTTGTCTCCTTATATATTAGACATAAAGGCTTCCAAGATGGTTTGGCCGGATTTGTCTTTGCTTTAATGAGTGGAATCTATTGGAAAATTAGTTATCTGAAACTATGGGAACTCTATGAACGAAAAAATTAATGTATTAATAGAAACTAGCCCACTTGGTAATGCCAATGCCCACCGCGGAATTGGTACCTACACCAGATTGCTAACTCAAAATTTAGAAAAAATCAATTCATTTAATATTCAAAGATCTACTTTAGAAATACCTGAAGGATTTAAACCAGATATTATCCATTATCCATACTTTGATCTCTTCTTTTCTACACTGCCTCTAAGCCATCCAGCTAAATCAGTTGTAACTATTCATGATGTTATCCCATTAAAATTCCCTGAACAATATGATCCTGGTCTGAAAGGATCAATGAGATTTATCAAACAGAAATTTTCTCTCTCCAAGGTTGATGCTATCATCACTGACTCTCACGCTAGTAAAACTGATATCATCGAACACCTTGGAGTAAATAGCGAAAAAATCCATGTTGTTCACCTTGCTGCCAGTGAAGAATTACAAGCAGCTGACACCAAGAGTATTAATAGAGTCAGAAGAAATTATAAACTTCCTAAAAATTATTTATTATATGTTGGAGACATTAACTATAATAAAAATATTCCACAATTAATTAAAACATTAAAGTATTTACCAAGAGAAATAAAATTAGTTCTGGTTGGAAGAAACTTTAAATTACAAGAAATAAAGGAATGGCAATGGATTGAAACTCAACTTGCACTAAGTAATGTTGCTGACAGAGTTAAATTTATCCCAAATCTTGGCAGTGATGCTATAGCTGATCTTAGTGCAATATATTCTGGAGCAATTGCATATGTTCAACCAAGCCTTTATGAGGGATTTGGTCTACCGGTCATTGAAGCTATGCAATGTCGTACTCCAGTAGTTTGTGCACATAACTCTTCCTTAATGGAAGTTGGAGGACAAGACGTAGTTTTTACTAAAACTGATGCTGAAGACATAACTAGAGGAATTAATGAAGTGCTTAGTTGGTCAAAAACAAAAAGGGCCGAAAAAATAAGATCAGCATATAAGTGGAGCCAAACATTTTCTTGGAAAAAAACAGCTAAAGAAACAGCTAAGGTTTACCAAAGTCTTTTATAAAATATTTAATTGAATAAAAAATAGTGAAGAACTTCTTTAAAAAATACCACTACTTATTGCTAATACTTATTATTTCCTTTGCTTTCTTTTCTAGAATTATCAGAATCCATGTTCCTGAAAGATATATATTTGATGAAGTTTATCATGTCATTACAGCCAAACTAATTGCTCGTGATGATGCCCGTGCATATGAATGGTGGAATAAACCAGTAGAGGAGAATACAGCGGTTGACTGGCTTCACCCACCTTATGCCAAATATACTCAAGCTTTCTTTATCAGAATGTATGGTGAGAATAGTTTTGGATGGAGAGTCTCTTCTGTAATTTTTGGAGTGTTAGTAATTGTGATGGTTTATAAGCTTTCTTATGAATTGTTTGAAAATAAAAACTTAAGCTTATTAGCCACCTTGTTAGCTTCTATGGATGGGCTACTCTTAGCACAGTCAAGAATTGCCATGAATGATATTCATGTAACATTTTTTATTCTTCTGAGCTTCTTTACATATATTAGATATAAGAAAAAAAAGAAATTATATCTACTAATTGCTACTGGCGTTTGTGTGGGATTGGCCATGGGAACTAAATGGTCAGGACTCTTTTCTCTATTCACAATACTATTTTTTGAAGGTATTAATTACTTAAAAAATAGTGGAGAAAAGTTAAAGAATGGAATTAAAAACAACATTAATCCTCTTAAAACGTTCCTTGCTACTCTCCAACCTCAAAAAATAATCTTATTAACTTTCACTTTAATTATTCTTCCTTTTGCAATCTATCTCCTTAGCTATTCTCATATGTTTATGCAAGGAAAAAGTTTGCTTTGTCATAAACAGGAGGCTATCAGAGGAGAATGCTATTTTGAAAGGATTCAAATTGGTGAATGGAAATGGGAAGGTTATATCTCTCACTTTGCAGAACTTCATCGTCAAATATGGTGGTATCAAACTAACCTTAAAGCCACTCATGGATATCAATCTCGACCATTTCAATGGTTCTTTAATTTAAAACCCGTTTGGTTCCATGTTGACTACCAAGGTGAAAAAATTGGGAATATTTATGCCCAAGGTAATACGGCTCTTTTCTGGATTGGAGATATCGCAATCTTTGTTTCTCTAGCTATTTATTTAATAAAATATAACTCTAAAATAATTATCTATTTTAGAAATAAAATGAAACATAAAAAACTAAACAAAAAACATTGGCTTCATCGCTTAGCTAACTATAATTTACCTAAACATTTTTTCTTCTTAATCTTTGCCTACTTTGCCGTCTGGCTTCCATGGCAACTTTCTCCAAGGATAATGTTTTTCTACCATTACACACCAGCAGTACCACTACTCTCAATTATTCTTGCCTACTGGTTAATTAGAATCAATGATGTCAAAATTAAGAAGTACTACTTAGGTAAAATTATTTTAAGTCTAGTCTTGATTCTATGTGGGTTAAACTTTATTATCTTTTATCCAAACTGGACAGGAATAGTATTACCAAAAAAATTAATTGAACCAATTTACTTTGCAATTAAATCCTGGAAATAATCATGGCCAAATTTATAAACTTTATTAAACTAATCAAAAACTATTTTGTTATTTCTTTCTTAATCATTATTTTCTTGGCTTCGTCATGGAGTTTACTTCAACCTGGATTTTTCAGAGCTCATGACTATGTTCATGGAGCAAGAATTGCAGAAATGACTAGAGCCTTACAAGATGGCCACTTCCCTGTAAGGTGGAGTGAAAACTTTGGTTATGGATTTGGGATGCCACTCTTTGAGTTCTATGCACCTCTACCTTTTTACTTTGGTTCATTGTTGTATTGGTTAGGACTAGATTTAGTCCTAACTGTAAAACTACTTTTTATCATTTCAAATATTGTTTCTTTATTAGGTGCATATAAATTAGGAAAGTCTCTCTTTGGAAATAGGGGGGGTATCCTACTCAGCGCTGCTTTTACACTTGCTCCTTATCGTGCTGTAAACCTTTTTGTCAGAGGTGCAATCAGTGAAGCTTGGGGAATTATGGCCTTACCGTGGATTTTATATGGAATTGTAAAAATAGTTAAAGGTGAAAAAAAATCAGGATTAATTACTCTAGTTATTGGTTTAGTGGTCTTAATGCTCAGTCATAATTTGACAACCTTAATGTTTGTTCCATTTAGCTTTATCTTTGCTCTTGGATACTTATTATCAATCGAAAAAAATAGGAACAAAATAAAATCATTATTAATTAGGATCATTAGTGGCTACTTATTAGCTGGAGGACTTTCTACTTTCTACATGCTTCCAGCCTTTACAGAAAAAAAACTTACGCAAATTGATACTATCCTAGGTGGTTACTTCCATTACTCAAATCACTTCCTATACATTAGACAATTTTTTTATCCTAACTGGGGCTTTAATGGTTCTGGCTGGGGACCTGATGATGACATTTCTTTCTTCCTAGGCTATGGACAAATCATTGCAGTCATAATTTCAGTCTTTGCCTTTATTTATTTGATTAAAAAAAATAAATTACTAACAGATAAGAAGTATCGAGATTATAAATTCTACTTATATCCACTAATTCTTGTTCTAATGGGCTTAAGTCTTTTTATGACTATCTTAAAAAGCAAATTCTTGTGGGATACTCTTCCACTCCTAAACTTCATTCAATTCCCATGGAGATTCCTTTCTGTCAGTATCACCTTTGTAGCAATGGTTAGCGCCTTTAATCTAAAATTATTCACTAATATTGTTATGAAATTATTTTATTTCTTGATTATATTTTGGGTGATTGTACTTGGTAATTTCTATTACTTTAGACCAGAAAAAATGATGGATGATCCGACAGCTCTTTATTATCAAGACCAAGACAAAATAAGAATTAACATGAGTGATGTACTCAAAGACTACGTTCCTATTCAAATGAGTCTTGAAGGTAATCTGCTAAAAGAACAATATTCTCAATTTAAATTTCCAGATAATACAACTACTCAAATAAATAAAACACAGGAAAAACTTTACACCTTTGACTTAAAAGAAGATCAAGTGGTTGAATTCCCAATTGCAAACTTTAGTGGATGGAAAATAGAGATTGACGGACAAGAAGCTGATGCATTGACAGCAGAGAATGGTCTACTTTCAGCCAATCTTCCTCAAGGAAACCATCAAGTAGGAATTTACTTCGGTCACTCTCAAATTAGATTAATTGCAGATATTATCAGTAGTATTAGTTTAGTCATTTTTTTCTATCTTATTATTGATTATAAAAAAGAAAAGAAAAAGCCATTCTTCTACAAGTGTTTTAAATACTAGGCAGTAAGATATTTGAGTAAGAATTAAAAAAATTACTCTAACTACTCTGATATAATCACCTCAATGAAAGTGACGGCCTATAAAACCCCCATCGTAAAAGCTAATGATGATCTTAAACAAATTATCAAAGGAACGATTAAATCTCTTCCTGAAAGAAGTGTAGTTGTCATTGCTTCAAAGATTTTTAGTACCTGCGAGAATAGATTTGTAGAAAAGACAGATAACCCCAATCAAAAGTATGACCTGATTAAAAATGAAGCTAATGCTTACACTGATCCTCATTCATCAAAATATGGACTAATGATGACCATCAAAAGAAACATCCTTTTTGTAAATGCTGGCATCGATGAATCAAATGCAGAGAACAAATATATTCTTTGGCCAGAAAATCCTCAAAAGTCAGTTAATGATATTTGGGAATTTTTAAGAAAAGAATATGGGGTCAAAGAAGTTGGAGTGACAATGTCTGATTCAGCTAGTCAAATGCTTAATTGGGGAGTAGTAGGTAGAGCAATCGCTTATTGTGGTTTTAACCCACTTCGAAGTTATGTTGGCACCAAAGACTTATTTGGTAAAGAAATGAAAATGGAAAAAACTAATGTCATGCAATCCTTAACTGACGCAGCTGTCCTAGAAATGGGTGAGGGTGCAGAGCAAACTCCAATTGCGATTGTTGAAGATATTACAAATATTGAGTTTCTAGATCATGTTCCTACAAAAGAAGAATTAGATGAGCTAGTAATAGATATTAAAGATGATGCTTTTGCTCCCATCTTAACTAAAGCAGAGTGGCACCAAAACTAATTACTACTGAATTAATTACTAAAGCTTGTAAAGAGCTCCATCTTAACTTTAGCTATGCTACAAAAAATAAAACTGTTTTAAATATTCACTTTCCAAATAAAGATCACTTTATTATTAATTCTAACCTTGGCTTAATTAGCAGTACCAAAGCTCACCTTTGTTTAGACAAAGCATATCAATATGAAATACTTAGTGATGTTGTTAACCTACCAGAAACAACTAGTTACTTAGATCCACACAGCAAATATTCAGAGTTTACCAAATTAAAGTCTCACCAAGAAATAAAAAAAGATATTATTAATAACAATTCTTTCCCAATTATTGTTAAAAAGAATACTGGGACAGAAGGAGAAAATGTTTTTCTTTGTCACAATGAAAAGGAATTAACAAAAGCTATAAATAATATTTTTAATTTAAACAGTTCTCTTTATGACCATGTTTTATTAGTTCAAGAATATATTAATATTAAAAATGAATACCGAGCTATTTTTTATAAACATCAGTTAGAACTTCTTTATAAAAAAGATAATCATCAAGCAGAGTTTATTGGAAATCTAAGTCCTCTCCACTTTGAAGGAGCAAAGGCAATTGAAATCAGTGATCAAAATTTACAAGAAAAGATTACAAAATTTGTTACTCCAATTTTTACAAAGTTAGATTTAATTTATGGTGGTTTTGATATTGCAGAAGATCAGAATGGTCAATTTTATTTAATTGAAATTAACTCAGTACCAGGATATGCCCATTATTTAGAAAATAATAGAGAAGAGAAATTGTTAACACTGTTCAAAAAGATATTGGGTGATTTAAATAAATAAAACTCTTTAAATTAAAGTTTAAGAAACAACAATCGTTCTATTTGAAAATATCTCTTCAAAAACATTAATAGGAATCCAAGAATCTTTTTGATAATTTTTTAATCCTCTCGGATCATGTGCATAAATTCCTTCTATTTTTTTTCCATTCATCTTAACACCAGTAGCCAAAAGTAAATGACCTCCATACTTTGCATTCTTCTTTGCTGCAAATGAACCATCTTCTTTGATATATGACCTGCCAGGAAGAAATACTGAAAGAATAACTAATTTATTATCTAAAATATCATTCACGACAGAATCAACAGTCTGCCATTTTTTAGTTTTTGCGTTAATGTTGTATTTATTTAGCAAAGCAGCCAAGGAATGATGAAACCAGCCTTTATCAACAAATTTACCATTGAGATGAGTAATATATCCACCAAATTTTATTCCTTCTTTGGTTAAATCAATAATACTATTATTTTTACCCTTTCCCTTAACTTCCATGATCATTTTCACACACATAATGCCACAGTTTCTCCAAGCCCAGAAGGTAAATTCTTTACTATCTTTGGCTCCATATTTTTTAATATCTGACTTATTTGTTAACAAGTCCTTAACTTTTATTGAAGAGGGAAGAATTCTCACAAATTGTGATAAATAAGATGGTTTAGGTGAAATATAGTAGTTTCCATCAAAAGAGGGGAGTTGTTTTTTATAATAAATAGATAAGATATCTGTAATGATTTTGTTTATGAACTGTTTCATATTCATATTTTAACTTACTCACTTTTATATACTATGTGTCAAATAACAATTCTCACTAACATCTTTCACCTTCATCAAGTAAAATGTAACCTATGGTTAATATCACCTCAGCAGATACAACTGATGAAGTCCAAGAAGTTGGTGCGCTAGATCAATTAGAACTTGATGAAATTAAATCAAAATCAGTCGCTGGAGCGGCCAGTTATTTTGCTCGTACTATTCTTCTCAACTTCATAGGAATTGCTGCCAGCATAGTTCTTACTTTCTATCTATCACCAGAGGACTTCGGAATTTTTGGATACGTTATCCAATTTATTGGTATCTTAACCTTCTTTTCTGATATTGGATTAGCAGCTTCATTAATTCAAATGAAAACTACTCCAACTTTAACTGACTATAGAACTACTTTTACTGTACAACAAATTTTATCTTGGCTGATCTTCCTTGCTACCGTTGGTATTGCAAAAAGTAGCTTAGTTGAAGGAAATGCAGTCTGGATTCTTTTAGCACTGGGGATCTCATTCCCTTTAGCTAGTTTAAAAACCATTTCAGCAATTAAACTAGAAAGAAAACTAGATTTTTCTAAATTAGTTGTTCCACAAATTGTTGAACAAATAGTTTTTAATGGATTATTAATTTTTATGGTCTTTAATGGTTACGGAGTTATCTCATATGCATATGCTATTTTTGCTAGAGCCATAGTTGGAACTACAGCTATGTTCATAATTAAACCATGGAAGATTGGTTTAGAGTTAAATTTGAAAGCTTTAAAATCACTTATAAACTTTGGTGGTAAGTTCCAAATTAATGATTTACTAGCAAGGGTCAAAGACAATCTATTCCAAATCATTTTATTTAGATTCATGTCCCCCACAGATTATGGTTATATGTCATGGGCAAAAACTTGGTCAATGTACCCATATAACTTGACAGTGAATAATGTCATGGCTATTACTTTCCCAACTTTCTCCAGATTGCAAAATAATAAAGATGCGTTGAGGAAAGCAATTGAAAAATCACTCTTCTTTATTACATTAGTAATCTTCCCATTAATCGCTGGGATGAGTCTCTTTATTACTCCTTTAACTCATGTCATACCTAAGTTTGTAAAATGGCAACCAGCTATTATCAGTTTCACTTTGTTTAGTTTAAGTATTGGTTGGAGTGCTATTTCTAGCCCATTAACTAACACTCTTAATGCAATCGGCAAGATTGATACTACTTTAAGATTGATGGTGATGTGGACAGCATTAACCTGGTTAGTCACCCCAGTCATGATTTACTTCTTTGGCTTTAATGGTGTTGCTTTGGCAGGATTCCTTATCTCCTTTACTTCATTCTTACCTGTTGTCTATGTCAAAAAACTTATTCCAATTAACTTTATGGACCAGGTCTGGAGACAATTTGGAGCAACAATTGCTATGGCTGTGGTTGGATTAATGGGTATGAATATTTGGAAATTAAGTATTAAGCATATGCTTGCAGGTATCATTTTATCAGGGCTCACTTATCTATTATCTTTTGTTGTCATAGGTAGACACAAACTAATCGGAGAACTTGGAAGTATTATCAAAAATAAATCTGCCCTTAGAAAAGTAGGGAAGCTATTGTGGGTAAAAATATAAGTAAGGTTATTTTTCTAGTTTTTTTTCTTTTCTTTTCTTTTGTAGCAAAAGCATCTTCAAAAACATTGCCGCAAGTTATTTTCATTAATCATGTCCGTGGAGAAGAATGTTGTGATAAGGGAAGTTTAGATAATTTTGAATTACAACTTAAAACTTTTTCTGATTTAGAATTACCAGCTTTTTTTTCTCTTCGCTATGACGCACTGACTGATCCTCAATATCAAAAGTTAATTAAAAAATATTATAAAAATGACCTCTTCCAATTTGGCGTAATGTTAGAAGTAACACCTCAATTAGCTACTAACTCATTTGTAGAATATAAAGATACTCCAGAAAATTGGTTTCAAGCTCAAAATGCTTTTTTGATTGGATATGAACAAAATGATCGTATAGCCCTAATGGACACTCTTATAGAATCATATGAGAATCTCTTTGATCATGAACCCGAATTTAGCACAGCTTGGCAGGTGGACACTTTCTCACTCAACTATTTACAAAAAGAACACGGCCTTTTGATGCATCAAATTGCTAGAGAGCAATGGGGTCTAGATAGCTATACCTTAGACGGAGGACCTCCTCATTACCCATATTTAGCCAGTAATAAATGGGCCTTTAATCCTGACTTCTCTGATAATGAAAACCTTCTTATTGTCCGTCATACAATTGATGACTCACTCTATACCTATGGAGACAACACTAGTGCCTTTACTAGCCAACCTAATGATTATTCTTTAGACAAAAAAGACTTTGGCTATTTTGAAAAACTTCTTGATCAAGTTTTAAATCAAACCCATCAAATTGGCTTTGCCAACTTAGGATTAGAAAACTCAATGGCTACTCAGTATCAAAAAGAATATATAAAACAAATTGAAAAAATTAATAAATTTGTCAAAGAGGGTCGAGTATCCGTAGTAGATAATATCAAATCTCTTAAATCTATCTATCAAAGTGACAAAATTACTATTCATGAAGGTAATGATTTAATTTCAAATAGTAAAAATAAATCTTTTTGGATAACCACTCCAAAATATAGAATTAGACTCAGATTTGCTGGAGAAAGAGTTTTAATTACAGATCTTAGAGTTTACCATCCTCACCTAGAAGATCCATATTTAGATACTCAGGCAGTCAATAAAGGATACTTTATAACTCCATATCTAATTAACGATGGGATTGATTTTCCTCAAATAAAAACAGCAAGCAAAGTTCAAAAATTCTTAAAAATTCCAATGATTAATTCTTTTCAAGCAGAACCTAAAAAAGATGTTAATTCTCAAAATAATTATCTACAGTTTCCTAACGTTACTGATTTTGACTCAATTAAAATTCCAGCAAAAAATACTATTACTTATCTGAATAATGATAGAAATATCACATTTAACTTTAATCAGGATGCTTTTGAAATTAAAGAAATAAGTAATGCAGAGATTGATTATAGTGGCAAAAACTTTGATTTAAACCCTATTAGCTTTTCTAAAAATAATAATGGAGGAGAGCTAAGTTGGAAATCAGGTAAAGATAAATCATTAAGAACTCACTGGGAATGCAAGGAAATGATCTGCCATTTTGAGTTTGAGCTAACTCCACAACTATTTCCACAGATGATTGAAACTCAATATCCATTTATATTCCCAGAAAAAAAGATCAGAGAACTAGATAAAGATAAAACAATTATTTACGCTCATAATCGATATGCAATTGCCGGACGAAATCCTGTCAGAATAGTTTTAGTACCACAAGATAAAAATGGATTTCCCACTAGTACCAAAGAAGAAGTCATTGTTACAACCACTCCACAAGCAAAACATGTTAGGATTGAAAACCAAACTGCTAGTAGAGAATACCAATTTGTAGATGTTAATCATGAAAAACCAGAAGCTATCAAATTAAACCTTCAACTTGATGATATTAACCTACCGACACAAACTATTTTCTTTGCCCCAAACTGTAAGAAAGAAATTAAATACTGCATAACACACCCCAAACAATCTTGGTGGTTTATCAAAACTGTTTTTGAAGATAAAGTGCGTCTCAAGTTACTAGGTGAAAAGCAAAGCTAAATAGGATATAATAACAACCCTGAAAGGAGGTGTTGTAAATTGCCAATCATTATTAAAGCAAACCCCAAAAGTAATACTAACAGTTTAATTAGAGATTTTAAGAAAGTTATCGCTGTAACTGACATCGTTCAAAGAGTTAGAGACAGAAGATATTTTCAAAAGCCTTCAAAGATTAACGCTATCAAGAAAATTCAAAAGAATAGACTCCAACGTAAAATTAGAGTTCTTAAACACACCAAAAACATTGGTGCAGATGTTATTGATAGAATGACTGCTAGACTTAATAAGTAATCGAAAGATCAAATGTCACTCAAAGACAAACTCATGGAACAAATGAAAGACGCTATGCGTGCTAGAGATAGCGTTCGCTTAGGTGTAATTCGTTTCTTAAAAAGCGAAATAAAAAATATTGAAATTGACCATGGTGAACAAAGTGATTCTGATATCCTCAAAATCATTGCACGCCAAGTAAAATCAATGAAAGACGCTAATACTGAGTATGCTAAAGGTGATAGACAAGATCTTATTGATGATAACAACACCAAGATTAAAATCTTGGAAGAATATCTTCCAAAACAACTTTCAGACGATGAGCTTGAAAAAGTCGTCCAATCTGTAATTGACTCCACTGAGGAGAAAAACATGGGCAAAATTATTGGCCAAGTAGTAAAACAGGTTGAAGGTACAGCAGATGGAGGCAGGATCTCCCAAATGGTGAGAAAACTGTTATCCTAAGGATATGAAAATTAAAAGTGTGGGAGAGATCCTCTCTGAGGAGAGGATCTCCCACAATGTAACAATCGAATTCCTAGCCAAAAAAACTAAGATTAAACAAGAATACTTAGAGTATCTTGAAGATAATCAATTTGAAAAACTCCCCTCAGCTCCTTTTATTAAGGGCTATATAAAAACATACGCTCGTATCTTTGGTTTTGAATATAAACCTTTGATTGCGGTCCTTCGAAGAGACTATAAAGAAAGTGCCAAAGGAAAACTTGTCCCTCGTGAATTTATCAAACCAGTTCTAAGACAAAAAATAACTTGGAACCCTATGACTGCCTCAGTCATGATTGCTGGTAGTATCTTTGCTACTTTAGCTCTCTTTGTTATCTACAAATGGTATATCTTCAACAGACCACCCCTCTTAGTTATCTACTCTCCAGACGAAAATGGAGAAGTATCCTCACAAATCATCGTTGAAGGTAAAACAGATCCTGAATCTTTCTTAGTAGTTAACTCACAACCAGTTACTCTGCAACCAGATGGAAGCTTTAGTACTCAAATCCTTATGCCTAGAGAAGGTATTACAACTATTACAATAGAATCAACAGATAAAAGAGGGAAGACTAATCTCTTACAAAAGACTGTCCGTGTCAAATTCTAAATAAATTGCTAGAATAGATTAAATTAATTTTAAGGATCATTATGGAAGTCTTACCAATCGTTTTTTCAGTAGTATTAGTCGTACTGGCTATTGTTTTATCTGTAGTAGGGATTCAAATCATTATGGTCCTCATGGAAGTCAAGCGAACACTCAAAAAAGTTAATGATACTCTAGATATGGCTGAGAGTAAGATGAATGCCATAGTTCAACCATTACAAAACTTAGGTGGCATGGCTTCTGGCCTTAACACTGGATTTAAAGTCTTTGAATCATTTGTCGGTTGGATAAATAGAAATAAAGAAAATAAATAATGTCTAATAACGATCAAGGATCATTTATAGGTGGCTTAGCTCTAGGAATGTTTGCTGGAGCTGCTGGATATTTCCTTTTTGCAACAAAGGATGGCTCTAAAGTCAGAAAGAAAATGGAAGGTGAGTGGAAGGAAGCAAAGGTCATCCTCGCAGAAGAAGGAGTAATCAAAAACAAAGATATTACCATTAGCGAGCTAGTCGGTGAATGGTTTGGTTTAGAACAAAACAAAACTCCTAAGAAAAAAACTCCTAAAAAACAAATCTCTAATACAAACAAAAACAAAACATCAAAATTTAAAGGTGTTTGATTTAATTTAAAATATTTCTCAATAATATCTATTTTCTAAGTGATATACTGTTGCTATGTCTTTACTAATCCCATTTCTTATACCAATTATTATCATTACGTTAGGCTCACTTAAACAAGTTAACGAGTACGAAAGGGGCCTCATTTACTCCATGGGTAAATTCACTGGGATTATTGGTCCTGGTTGGCATATTGTCTGGCCAATTTTCCAATCATTCAGAAAAGTAGATATCCGTACTAAAGCAGTTGACGTTCCAAAACAAGAAACTATTACTAAAGATAATGTCTCTTGTAAAATGAATGCTGTTATCTATTTCAAAATTAATAATGCAGGTAAAGCTGTCAATGAAGTAGAGAATGTCTTTTGGGCTGTTTCACAATTAGCACAAACTACCATGAGAAGAGTCGCTGGTGAAGCAACCTTAGATGAACTCCTTTCAAACAGAGAAAAAATTGCCAAAGAAATTTTAAAAAGCATTGATATTACTACTGACCAATGGGGAATTGATGTTGAAGCTGTAGAACTTAAAGATATTGAACTTCCAGAAAGCATGGTTAGAACCATGGCAAAGCAAGCAGAAGCAGAAAGAGAGAAGAGAGCTACTATCATTAACTCAGAAGGTGAAGTCCTCGCTGCAGAAAACTTGAGTCAAGCAGCGACAATGATGGCCAGGACTCCAGGAGCGCTTCATTTAAGAACTCTTAACTCAATAAATGATATATCCTCAGACCAATCCAATACAGTTATTTTTGCTGTTCCGATGGAAGTTCTCAGAGCCATCGAAGGAATGGGCGCTATGTGGGATCAAAATACTAAAAAGAAAGCATAACCAATGCTCCAAGTAATCACTCTCCCTAACTGTGAACCATGTAGAATCCACAGTGATATCAAGTTAGTATTACCAGAAAATATTACAATTGATGGCAGTCAATGGCATTATCTTGTATATATACCTTGGGATAATAAATACTTAGATTGGGTTCCAGAAGAATATAAAGACTTTTTTAAATTTGTCTTACCTAATTTAAAAGTTAGAACTACTGATGTTCACACTGCCAAAAGCATTAGCTTTCTTAAAGACTTTCAAAAAAACTTTGCAAATGAAAAAATTAATTGGAGAGTAGTAGCTCTTTCTCTCATTCTTCATGATTGTGGTTGGAGCCAGCTCACTCAACAAGAAATTGCATCAAGCCTAGGCGTAAAAGGACTTAAGCTTTCCCCTGAAGCCATGATGCCAAAACAGACTCATGCAATCAAAGGCCAAGAACTTGCAAAAAGACTTCTGTCTGAATACCAATTTGATCCTCCGATAACCATAGCAGAACAAGACCTTATCCTAAAATCAGTCCTTTATCATGATAAGCCACAAGAAGTTGCGGGGGCTAATCTTCCTTTAGAAGTGCAAATTTTAGTAGATCTTGATCATATTTGGTCATTTACTCATGAAAACTTTTGGCAAGATATCGTCAGAAAAGGAGTAAAACCAGAAGAATACTTACAAAACCTTCAGGCAGATTTAGACTCATATTTTGTGACTGATTTTGGGAAAAAGTTAGCCCAAGAACTCCTCTCAAAGAGAGCAACAGAGATCTAAGAAGATCTCTGGTATAATTTCTACAGTATGACACCAGATCAACTCCGCTCAAAATATCTTAATTTTTTCAAAAAGCACGGACATGCTATTGTGCCGTCTGCACCCCTTGTTCCAGAAAATGACCCTACAACTTTATTTACTGGTTCTGGAATGCAACCAATGGTTCCATATCTGCTAGGAGAAACTCACCCCTTAGGTACCAGAATTGTTGACTCACAAAAATGTTTTAGATCACAAGACATCGAAGAAGTTGGCGACAATCGTCACACTACTTTCTTTGAAATGCTGGGTAACTGGTCACTTGGTGACTACTTTAAAGCAGAACAAATTGAATGGGTATATACCTTTCTAGTTGATGAAGTAGGTCTTGATCCGATGAAGCTTTATATCACTTGTTTTGGTGGAGACAAAGAGGCTGGTGTAGACAAAGACACCCAAGCTGAAGAAATTTGGCTTAAATTATTCAAAAAGAGGAATATTAACCCAGAAGGAAGAATCTCTTTTTATGGATCAGATAAGAACTGGTGGTCCCGTGCAGGTATACCTAAAAATATGCCTCTTGGTGAACCAGGTGGCCCAGATAGTGAAATATTCTATGACTTTGGTAGTGAACTTAATCTACATGAAGATAGCCCTTTTAATGGGGAAGAATGCCATGTTAATTGTGACTGTGGAAGATTCCTTGAAATTGGAAATAGTGTCTTTATGGCATATGTGAAAACAGAACAAGGCTTTAAGGATCTCAAGGGTAAAAATATTGATTTTGGTGGAGGATTCGAAAGAATTCTTGCAGTAATGGATAACCAACAAGATGTTTTCAAAACAGAACTGTTTTCTCCTATTATTAAACAAATAGAAAGACTTTCTGGTAAAAAATATGAAGATAATCTAATGGCATTTAGGGTTATTTCTGATCACATCAAAGCTGCGACATTCTTAGCTGCTGATGGAGTTTTCCCAAATAATAAAGAGCAAGGTTATTTCTCACGTCGATTAGTGAGAAGATCTGTTCGTTATGGTCTCGAGCTAGGCATAGAAAAGAATTTTATCGCCGAGCTTGTTCCAACCATTGCCAGCATTTACCTTAATCAATATCCAGAATTAGATAACCAAAAAGAAAAAATTAAAAATATTTTTGAAATTGAAGAAAATAAATTTAAGAAGGCAATTGATAAAGGTCTTAAAGAACTTTCTAAAATTAATCAATTTACAGCAAAAACAGCCTTCAATCTTTATGAAACATATGGTTTCCCATTAGAACTTTCTCTAGAAGAAGCCAAAAGAATGGGCAAAGAAATTGAACAAGGTATTGAGAGTAAATTTATTGATAAAAGAGCAGCTCATGCTCAAAAATCTAGAACTGCTTCCGCTGGTATGTTCAAGGGAGGTCTTCAAGAAAACTCGGTCACAACTACAAAATATCATACTGCCACTCATTTGCTTCAAGCTGCACTAAGAAAAGTACTTGGCCCACAAGTTGAGCAAAAAGGTTCTAACATTACAGAAAAAAGACTTAGATTTGACTTTAGCTTTGAAAGAGCTATGACAGATGAAGAAAAAACTGCTGTAGAACAACAAATCAATCAATGGATTAAAGAATCACAACCAGTGAGTAAACAGATTATGGAAAAGAAAAAAGCTCTTGCAAGTGGAGTAATGGCATTCTTTGCAGAAAAATATCCAGATGAAGTGAGCGTATACTCAATCGGACCAGAAGGTCATTATCTCTCCAGAGAACTCTGTGGAGGACCACATGTAGAATCAACTGAGCAAATTGGAGAAATTTATATCCAAAAAGAAAAGTCAGCCTCAGCAGGTGTCAGGAGAATTTACATAGGACTTAAAAACTAGAGTTTCTCTAGACATCAATATAATTTTCGCTCATAATGATTGCAATGATGGATTTACCTAATCTTTTTTCTAGTTCACCAAAGAAAGACAAACTTTTCCTAGGATTAATTTTAACGCAGCAAAGCGTTCAAGCCATTCTATGGAAAATTGCAAAGTCTGGCATATCAGTAATAAAAACTTCAGAAATAATAGAGATCAAAGAAGAAGACCAAACAATTGTCCAAACAGATCAAGCTCTCCAAGAATTAGGAGAACTTGCAGAAAACCTTAGTGAAGTTCTGCTTGGCTTAGAATCATCATGGGTTAACCCAAAAGGTGTTGTAGACTCAAAAAAACCATTATTAAAAAAACTCACAGAAGAGCTATCACTAAAACCAGTTGGATTTGTAGTCACAATTGAGGCTGTCACACAGTATCTTTCCAAAGAAAATGCTCATTTAAACACTATTCTACTTTTCTTTACAAAAAATAAGATTAGTGTCTCACTAGTTGAAAGTGGAATCTTACAAAAAACAGAGAGCGTTGGAAGATCAGATGATACTGTCAATGACTTTATCGAAGCCCTAGCAAGATTTAAATCAAATCACAAAAAAGACCTACCTCCAACTGTAAAACTAGTCTCAATTAATTTAACAAAAGAAGAACTATTTGAACAACATCAAGCATTAGCTAATCATGATTGGGTAAGTGAAGGTTACTTTATCTCAACTCCAACCTTAGAAAATCTTGATCCAGAGATATCTATTCAAGGAGTAATAAATCAAGGTGGCCTAGCTGTCGCAAAAAGCCATGGACTAGAAGTATTATCAAACTCTAAAGAAGAAGAGGTGATAGAGTCTTCTCCAACAGAATTTGCCTTTAAAGAAGTCGATATTGATAAAAAAGATTCAGAAAACAATAATTCAATGGAAAAAGATTCAGACAAAGATATTAAGGAATCAGTTTTAACTAAGGAAGATGATAACTTAACTGCTGTCCCTACCAGCTTTGGGATTCCAATCAGCTCAAAAAAATTACCTAAATTTGAAGAGCCACCACACAAGGAAGTAAAACAGCAAATAGATCACCAGCCAGAACATAAAATAAAGCAAAAGACACATAAAAAAGAAAGTAAATTAATGCATTGGTTTCATGAACATAAAAAATTTGCCTTTATTGGATTTATATCAGGTTTATTTACACTTATATTAATTGGATTTTTAGCAATTACTTTTTCTGGAAAGGCTATTATCACACTCAATTTGAATCCCAAGAATATTAATAAAGATATTTCTATTACTCTTGATCCATCAATTAGATCGGA
>Ga0224496_10000055_pt1 | contig 82476 bp, 68 predicted proteins | sample SF_Jul11_sed_USG_2_FD_168127 | JGI IMG/M metagenome (GOLD analysis project Ga0224496, IMG submission 168127) | Sediment microbial communities from San Francisco Bay, California, United States - SF_Jul11_sed_USGS_8_1 | ecosystem: Environmental > Aquatic > Marine > Sediment | place: USA...
GGCGTACGCGCGCAGGGCCGCCGGCGTGTCGCGCGCCGGATCGAGCGTGATGGACACGAAGCGGGTGCGCTCGCGCAGCGCCGCGGGCAGGCGCCGCTGCCACGTCACGTGCGCGCTGGTCAGGATGGGACACGGGCCCGTGCACTGGGTGAAGACGAAGTCCAGGACGACGAGGCTGCCGCGCAGATCGGCGAGGTCGAGCGGTCGGCCCTCCTGATCGGTCAGCGCGAACGGGGGCGCGGGATCGCGAACGCCGGCGAGTCGCGCGGCGGGCGCTGCGGATCCCGCGGCGCCCGCCTCGAGCAGCTCGAAATCGATCACCTGGAAGGCGTGGCGCTCGCGCCGCAGCGTGAACGAGATGAGCATGCCGGGTCGCATCCGCTCGAGCAGCGCGCGATCCGGCACGTCGAAGCTCATGGTCATGGCCGACATGAGGCCGGGAATGTCGCCGTGCTCGATCGAGACCTGGCCCTCGTCGGGGTAGACGCCGCGCACGACGCCCTGCCCCTCGTAGCGCGGCGCGCCGCAGGCCAGCGCGAGGAGCAGCGGGGCCACGCGCCAGAGCACGCGCATCTCAGCGCAGCTCCGCCAGGAAGCGCGCCTCGAGCGCAGCGGCGTCGAGGCGATAGGTGCGCTCGAGGGCGCGATCGAGATTGCGCGTGCGGATCAGCTCCGCGTAGAACTGCGGCAGCTTTCGCTCGCCGTGGCTGCGCGTCAGGTGCTCGATCAGCGCGTACGACTGGAGATACGCGATCTGCGCGCGCTCGCCGCCCATCTGGGCGAAGGACGCCGTGTTGAGCGTCTGCAGTGGAAGCAGCGCGCCGGCCTGGGAGAGGCGCGCCAACGCCGCCGCTTCTCCGCCCGACAGGCCGCGCTTGCCCAGCGCGCGCGCCTCGAACCACTCGGCGCCTCCCTCGTTCACCCAGCCCGGGAAGATGAGCGCCGGCGCCGCGGCGTCGAGCGCCGCGTGGACCAGCTCGTGGTGCAGCACGCGGGAGAGCGCATCCGTGAGCCGCGTCGCGCCGCGAATGCGGATGACGCCGTGGTAGAAGCCCGCAGCCTGGAAGCGGAAGAGTCCCTCGAACTGCCGATCGAATGCGGCCGGGTCGTAGATCACCACGTCGATGCGCCGCGCGGGTCGCAGACCGAGCAGGTGATCCAGGCTCTCGAAAGCCCGCTCGAGCTCGGCGAGCACTTCCTGCTCGAAGCGACGCGAGCCGTAGAAGCCGCCCGATTCGTCGATGTCGACGTCCTGGTACAGCGCGAAGTGCGTCGAGCTGCGCTGCTCGAAGGTGCCGTCCGCGCCGCGATCCGCCGCCCGCGCGAAGCCGGCCGGCCACGCCATCCCTCCGACGAGCAGGGCCGCGAGCGGGATCCCGGAGAGGATCCGATGCGCGCGTCGCGCGCGCCGCCGCCTCACGCCGCGCCCCACCCTCACGCCCGGGCGCTGGGCCGCGCGGAGACGGCCTCGTACCAGCGCTGCAGGTTCTTGTGCGCGGCATCGATGCGGATATCGCTCGGCTTGCCGAAATCGATGCCGACCCATGCGGTGATGTCGGCGATGCTGAAGCGATCGCCCGCCACGAAGCGACGCTCCGCGAGCTCGGTGTCGAGCCAGGCCAGGCGCTTGTGCGCCGCGCGCCGATTCACTTCGCCCCACTCGGCGACCTGCGGGATGCGACCCGCGAAGAAGGCGTGGGTGTTGCGAAAGGTCTGCGCGATCGGTCCGAACACCTCGAACTCCATGCGCCGGTTCCACATCTCGACGAATGCGCGATCCAGCGCGTCGACGCCCATCAGGGGCGGCTCGGGCTGCAGCGCCTCGAAGTAACGGCAGATGGCCACGGACTCGGTCAGATGGCGGCCGTCGTCGAGCTCGAGCACGGGCAGGCCGGCCAGCGGATTCTTCGCCAGGAAGTCGGGCTGCTTGTGCTCCGCCTTGACGATGTCGACCTGCACGGTCGGCACGTCGATGCCCTTCTCGGCGAGGAAGATGCGCACGCGGCGCGGGTTCGGAGCGAGTCGAAAATCGTAGAGCTTCACGCGGCGTCCTCCGACGAGACGGAGTGTATCCGCGTGCCGGAGGGGCTGCACCCGGGGCTAGAAGGGCACCATTCCCATCGTGAAGAAGGTGACCGCACCCCGGGCCGCCAGCTTGAACAGCTCCTGCATCTGGCGCGCGGCCACTTCGGAATCGCTGTGGCCGGGGCAGGACTTCTGGCTCTGCTTGAGCGAGGAGAGGTGCGTGTCGAGGCGATCCACCCACTCGTCGTTCTCGAGCGCATCGGCGCGCTTCGACATGGTCTCGAAGTGCGCGATCTGCACCTCGTAGTAGCGACAGCGCGCCTGCTCGTCGGCCGCTGCACCGGACGGCGCCAGCAGCAGCAGCAACAACGCCAGGGCAGCGAGTCGTTTGATCCGCATCGAGACCCATCCCTCCCGATTCAGGGGTTCTGCGGCCTCCTGCGTATCGGCGAAACCGCGCTGTGGATGAAGCGCGGCGCAGATCGGCTCCGGCCCGCTGTCGAAAAGTGCAGGAAAATCAGTGCATTCTACAGCTCAGTTGCAATCGCCTGAGCGGTCCGGCGGGCCAGCGCCATCAGCGTCCACATCGGATTGACGCTGGGGCAGCGCGGAAAGACCCCGCTGTCCGCGATGTAGAGATTGTCGAAGTCGTGGCAGCGCCCGAGCTCGTCGACCACGCCGCGCGCGGGATCGCCGTGCATGCGCGTGGTGCAGAAGGCGTGGTTGCCACCCAGCACGAGATCGCCGGGCGCGAACGTGCGCGCGAGCAGCCTGCGGGCCTGGTCCAGCGAGCGGATCTCTGCGTCGATGCCGTGCAGTCCGGGCAGCACGGAGCGCGCGCCGGCCGCGAAGAAGATCTCCGTCAGCACCGAGATCGCCCGCACGAGCAGCGCCAGATCGCCCGGATCCAGCCGCCAGGCGAGGCGCGGGTCGAGGCTGCCGCGCCGGGGCAGCACGCGGCCGAGCGAGGCATGGCAGGTGCCGATCGCGTCCCAGATCGCCGCGCGCGGGATGTCCTCGAAGCGGCGCTTGAGCGCGCGCCCGGATCCGGGCATGCGCATCGCGAGCAGCGCCGGCGGCGCCCACAGCGTCTCGAGCTTGAAGCCTTCGCGCAGGAACTGGCACGACTGATAGCCCTGGGTCGCGCCGAATCCCGGATGCACGGCCTCGGGAAAGACACCCATCACCGCGACGCCGGGGTGGAACTGCAGATTGCGGCCGACCTGGCCGGAGCCGTTCGCGAGATTCCCGCTGCGCAGCAGCAGGACCGGCGTCGCCATGCAGCCCGCCGCGAGCACCACCAGGCGGGCGTGCACGCGAAAGCGATGGGAGGGCCGACCGGTAAAGGGCGCCACGATGCGGCCCGCAACACCGCGCGCGCGCCGGCCGTCGACCTCGACGCACTCGACGCGCGCGGAGCTCAGCACGCAAGCGCCGCCGCGCAGCGCATCGGCAACGTAGGTGATGTCCGTCGACTGCTTGGCACGCGAGCGGCAGCCGCTGAAGCACTCGCCGCTGCCGCGACAGCCGCGCACGTTGCGCAGCGTGGGCTCGCAGTGGTAGCCGAGCGCCTCGCAGCCGCGCTTGAAGAGAAGATTGCGCGGGCCCTGCACCGCCTCGGGCGTGGCGGCGATGCCGAGGTAGCCGCCCACCGCGTCGTAGTGCGGGTCGAGGTCGGCGCGCGTCGTGTGCGCGAGCGCAAAGGCCTCGCACCAGCCGTCGAGGGCGAAGTCGGGCGCGCGATGGCAGATGGCCGAGTTGACCAGGGAGCCGCCGCCGAGGGCGATGGCCTGCAGCGTGGGCATCACGGTGCCCGTGGTGTGGCGCAGTCCGCCCTCCCGCAGGGTGCGCGCCATCGAGCGGCCGCCCTCGAGCGTGTAGTCGGCGGGTGTGAAGGGTGGCCCTTCTTCGACGAGCACGACGCGCGCGCCGGCGTCGGTGAGCTCCTTCGCCACCACGGCGCCACCGGGACCGGAGCCGACCACCACCACGTCGGCGTGCTCCTCGAAATCCCGCCCGTACTGGGCGAAGACGCGCAGATCGACGCGCGCTTGCGTCATTGCCTCTGCGCCGATCGCCCGAGCGGAATGCCGGCACTCGGCGCCGTGAGATCGGCGCGGGTCCAGGCAATCTCGTCCGGGTGGGCGCCGATGCGCGGGTAGAGCAGATCCACCTCGAGAACGGGCGACTCGATGACGTGCGGCGCCAGGTCGAGCGCGCGCAGCACCGGCGCATGCGCGAAGAATCCGAGCGTCACGATCGCGCGCAGACTTGCGAACACGAGACGCCTGGCGAAGAGTCGACTGCACGCCCAGCCTTCGAGCACCGCGATGCGCTGCTCGAGCGGAAGCGCCGAGAAACGCCGCAGACCGCGCAGGCCACCGGGCGCCGGGAACAGGAGCGTCCCGTGCTCGATCAGGAAGAACAGGAGGCGCATGCGCGCGCGGGATCGCGGGGGGGCTTCCGCGACGAAGCCGTCGACGTAGCGGGGAATCCCGGCCTCGAGCCCCGAGCAGGCCAGCGCGCCGCCGGGAGGAAAGACGGCCTCGGCGACCGCCGCGACGCAGGCCATCTCCGCGGGGCGCAGGCAGCGCGAACCGCGCGGCGCGGGCGGATAGCCGAGGCCGACGCGGGCGGCGATCCAGCCGGCGAACAGGGCAGCGGCGGTCCAGCCGAGCATCGCGGCAGCATACACCGCGTTCGGCAACCTCAAGCCGGGCGCCCCCGGCTCCGATGCAAGGAGACTGCCCCCCGGCTGCGAGCGCGAGCGACGAAGCTGATGGTACCCGCGAAGCGAGCGAGCGAAGCCCTGCGCCTGCACCTGGGCTGCGGCCCGTGCACGCCGGCGGGCTGGGTGAACGTGGATTACGCGCTGGGGGCCCGCCTGGCCAGGATCGCGCCGCTGCGCCCGCTGCTGCGCGCGCTCGGCCTGTTCCGCATCGACTGGTCCGGCTCGATCGTGCTCCACGACCTGCGCAAGCCCTTTCCCTGGGCGGATGGCTCGGCGCACGCCATCTACAGCTCGCACACGCTCGAGCATCTGTCCGCGCGAGACGGGCTGCAGTTTCTGCGCGAGTGTCAGCGCGTTCTCGCGCCCGGCGGCGTGATCCGCATCGTCGTGCCCGACGTCGGCGCCATCCTGCGCGATTACGAGAAGGGACGCTTTCCGGCGACGGAGCTGCTCGAGCACCTGGGCGCCTTCGGCGAGACGCCGGACGACGGCGCGCTGCGCCGCCTGCTGGCCCCGCTCGTGCGCTTTCCGCACCGCTGCATGTACGACGCAGCGAGCCTGCTCGAACGCATGCGCTGCGTCGGCCTCGACCCACGTCTCGCGCCGCCACTGGTGAGTCGCATCCCCGACCTCGGCGAGCTGGAGCGCGAGGAGCGCACGCGCGACAGCCTGATCGCCGAGGCGCAGAAGAGCGACGCCTGAGAGCATGTCGCAGCGCGCCGCGAGCCAACCCATCGCCGAGGACGAGACGTCGCCGGGCCGCACCCAGCGCGTGGCGCTGCTCACGAATTGGCTCCCGCCCTATCGGCTGCCGGTCTACCGGGATCTGGACGCGACGCCCGGCTGGCAGCTGCGCATCCTGGTGGGCAGCCAGGCGGCCGCCGGCTGGGAGCGCGCCTACGCCGGCGCGCACGCGCGCGGTCGGCAGACGCTCGACGTCGAGACGCTGCGCAGCTGGTCGCTGCAGCGGCGCGTCTCGGTCCACGCCGAGGGCGACGCCTCGCAGCCGCTGGAGCTGCAGCTGCCCTTCGGCGCGCTCGGCGGGCTGGCGCGCTTCCGACCCGACGTGGTGGTGAGCAGCGAGCTCGGCGCACGCACGGCGCTCGCCGCGCTCTACGCGCTCGCCCGGCGCATTCCGCTCGTCATCTGGAGCTATCAGTCGCGCGCCTGGTCGGCGACGGCGGGGCCGCTGCGCCGCGCCTGGCGGCGCGCGCTGCTGGCGCGGGCCGACGCGGTCGTGGGCATGGGCGTGCAGGCGCGCAGCGTGCTGCGCGACCTGGGCGTACCGGACGCGCGCATCTTCGACGCGCCCAACGCCCACGATCACGCCGGGCTGCTCGACGCGCTGGCCCGCAGCGATGCGGCGGCGCGCCGCGCGGCGCTCGGCTGCCGCGCGCGCGTGGCGTTGGTCGCGGGTCGGCTCGTCGCGGCCAAGGGACTGCGCCCGCTGCTGGCGGCCTGGCGCGCGCTCGCCCCTGAGCTGCGCCGCGACTGGACCCTGCTCGTGGTGGGGGATGGCCCGCTGCGCGGCGAGCTCGAGGCGGCAGCGGCCCGCGCGCAGCCCGGCGCGATCGTGTGCGCGGGCGCCGTGGCCGCCGCGGAGATGGCGGAGGTCTACGCCTGCGCGGACCTGCTGGTGTTTCCGAGCCTGGGCGATCCGTGGGGGCTGGTCGTGAACGAGGCGCTGGCCTGCGGCGTGCCGGTGCTGTGCTCCGAGCTCGCGGGCTGTGCGGATGACGTGATTCGCGACGGAGAGAACGGCTGGCGCTTCGATCCGCGCAGTCCCGCCGCATTCTCCGCCGCCCTGGCCGGCGCCCTCACCTGCGCCGAGCTCCCGGCCATGGGCGCGCGCGCGCGCGACGCGGCCAGGCGCTTCACCCCCGAGCAGATGGCAGCGGGCCTGCGGCGCGCCATCGAGCACGCGCTGCGGCTCAGCGCGTGACCGAGCGCAGCGCCTCCTCCAGCAGCTCGACGCAGCGCTCCGGCGCGTAGCAGGCCTCGTACTGGGCGCGGGCGCGCTCCCCGAGCCGACGGGTGCGCTCGGGATCGAATGCCAGGGCGCGACACGCCTCGGCCAGGCTCTGGACGTCTCCCATCTCGAAACGCAGCCCGGTGTCGTCCGCCGCGACCAGATCGGAGAGCGCCGTGGGATGCGCGACCACCGCAGCGCGCGCGCATGCCTTCGCCTCGATCAGGCTGAGCGGGAAGTTCTCGTACCAGCGCGACGGCACCACCACGAAGGCGGCAGCGCGCATGGCGGCGAGCACCCGATCGTGCGGCACGCCCCCGACCCAGCACACACCCGGCACGTCCGCCGCGCGCGCGCGCAGGCGCTCTTCCTCCGGCCCGGCCCCGACGATGCGCAGCGGATAGCCGTCGAGCTGTCGCCAGGCCTCGATCAGCAGATCCACGCCCTTCTCCGGCGAGAGACGCCCGACGAACAGCGCCCCCTCACCGGGCGGGCACGCGGGCCCCGGATCGGGCACGGGCAGCGGCACCACGCGAAAGCGCCCGGGCGGAATTCCCGTGGCCAGCAGCACGCGGCGCGCAAAGTCGCTCGGGGTCGTGAACAGATCGACGCAGGCGTGCCAGGTGCGGCGGCGGCGGTGCAGCGCCGTCATCTCGGACCAGACCAGCGTCTGCAGGCGCGAGCCGCGGTAGCAGGCGTGGCGCACGGCGTTCCAGGGCCCGAGCGCGACGCAATCCTCACAGCTGCGCCCGCCGCGCAGCATGAGCCCGTTGGCGCAGAGCAGTCGGTAGTTGTGCAGCGTCTGCACCACGGGAATGCCGCGCGCGTGCAGCCGGGTGTGCAGCGCCGGTGAGAAGACGGGGAAGAAGTTGTGCACGTGGGCGACGTCGATCGGATGCGCGGCGAGGAAGGCGTCGACGCGGCGCAGCGTGTCGGGATTCCAGCGCGCGCGCAGCCCCGCGCGCAGCGCGCCGAGGCTCGACGCGCCGATCTCGTCGCGGTTGTCCACGGCGAGCGCGTGCACCTCGTGCCCCGCCTTCGCGAGCAGCTCCGCCTCGAGCTCGAAGGCCACGTCCTCGCCGCCGCGATAGATGTAGTGGTTGTGGAAGAGTCCGACGCGCACTCAAGACTCCCCGCTCGTCGCATGCCGTGCGCGCAGCCCGTGCAGCTTTCCCGCCTGCACGCAGCCGCGCAGCCAGGCGCGTGCGGCCCGACGGGGGCCGAGCAGCAGCGCGAACGGCAGCGCACAGAACGCCGCCGCGAGACCGGCCAGCGCCCGCAGCGCCGGCCGCAGCCGGTGCGGCTGCACCCGCGCCTCGACCCGCGCGTAGCTGGCGCCCCCCTCGAAGGCGCGGCGCGCGAGCCAGCTGAGGCACTGGCGCTCCGGCGGCACGAATTCCTCCACCTGCGCCTCGTCGCACCAGACGAAGCGCGCGCCGCGCCGCTGCATGCGGCGGAAGAGATCGAGGTCCTCCCCGACGCCGCAGCCGAAGGCGGGATCGAATGCGACGTCTGCGAAGAGCATCCGCTTCACGAACGCGTTGCCGGTGCGGGCGCCGCGCGCCCCGAGCCACGTCCCGCTGGCGAAGCGCTCGCGCGCGAAGAAGCTCGCGTCGAGCCAGGCGCTCGCGGGCGGCTCGAGCCGGGGCAGCACCGGGCCGAAGTAGCCATCGGCGTCGCTCGACTCGAGCATCGACCAGTACGCCACGAGCCAATCCTCGCGGGGCACCTCGTCGTCGTCGACGAATGCGATCCAGCGCCCGGTCGCGTGCTCGACGGCGCGATTGCGCACGTGGGAGAGGTTGCGGCGCGGCTCGAGGAAAAGGCGCAGCGGAAGATCGAGCGGCGCGCTCGCCGCCGCTTGACGCAGCGCGCCCGAAGCGGCGGGGCCGTTGCCGACCACCACGACTTCGAGCGCGGCGCGGGGCGGTCGCTTCAGGCGTCCGATGCTCTCGAGCAGGCGCGCCAGGCCGTGGGGCCGCTGGCTGGCGATGCAGATCGAGACCTCCACGCGCGACCTCAGAACGCGCCGCGGCGCGACAGCACGGCGCCGATGGTGCGCAGCAGGATGGACGCGTCGAGCAGCAGCGAGCGGTTGCGGATGTAGTAGAAGTCGTACTGGAGGTTCTCGTGCATGGGCAGATCCTTGCGCCCCAGGATCTGCCACAGGCCGGTGATGCCGGGCTTGACGGTGAGCCGGCGCCGCTGCCACTCGTCGTACTCGGCGGCGATGAAGGGCATCTCGGGCCGCGGCCCCACCAGCGACATCTCGCCGCGCAGCACGTTGAAGAGCTGCGGCAGCTCGTCGATGCTCGTGTTGCGCAGCCAGCGCCCGTACGGGGTGATGCGCGGGTCGGCGCGGTCGCGCGGCGCCACCTCGTAGTGGCCCACATCATCGCGCAACGTGCGGAACTTGTACATGCGGAAGCGCCGACCGCCGCGACCCACGCGTTCGTGGACGAAGAGCGGCGAGGCGCCGGAGCAGCGCAGGCGCAACGCCACCCACGACATGAGCGGCCCGGCGAGCAGCAGACCCGCGAGTCCGCCGACCAGATCGAAGACGCGCTTCGCCGGCTCGTAGAAGGCGTGGACGCGCTCGCGGCCGAGCCGGACCAGCGGCAGATCGTCCACCAGATCGATCTGCGTGCCCGCGGTCAGCACCTCGAAGAGGTTCGTCACCACGCGGAAGGTGATTCCCAGATCTTCGCACGCGAGCACGAGGGAGAGCATGCGCGTGTGTCCGAGCGAAGGGAGGGCCACGAAAATCTCGCGCACGCCGTGCGCGAGCGCCACGCTGCGCAGGGAGTCGAGATTCCCGAGCACCGGCCGGTTGGCCACGTCCTTCTCGGGAAGCTCGACGCAGTCGTCGAGGAAGCCGACCACCCGGTAGCCGGTCTCGGGATGATCCTGGAGCTTCTGCAGCAGGCGGATGGCGGGCACCCCCGTGCCGACGATCAGCGCCGGGATGTCTCCGCAGCCGCTGCGGCGCAGCCTGCGCTCGAGGGCGTGGAACGCGAGGCGACTCGCGCCCTGCAGGCACACGTTGAAGGCCACACTCAGCACCACCACGGTGCGGCCGAAGTGGAGCTCCTTGAAGAAGAAGCTGATCGATCCGAGCACGAGCAGCCCGAGCGCGCCGCCGCGCAGCAGGCGCTGCAGCTCGTCCAGCGGCGTGCGCATGCGCGGGCTGTGGTAGATGCCGAACCACCAGCACGTGCCGATCCAGGGCAGCACGACGATGGGCAGGGCCTGCACGTACCAGTCGAGCGGATTGATGGGCCGGCCGAGCGCGTCGGCGAGCGTGGAGCGCAGCGCGTAGGCGCCGAGCCAGCCGAGCGAGACCAGCAGCGCGTCCGTCGCGACGTGGAGCCAGCGCAGCGTTCCGAGCCCGATTCTCACCACTCCTCCGGTGCGCACACGACACCTCAGGCGACCGGATCGGCTCGGGAGCGCCTCGGCTTGAGGCAATCGCCGGCGAAATGGCGCGACGCTTCGGCGGAATCGGGAATCGGAGCGCACAGCCGAATCGAGGGCTTCAACTCACGAGCAGCCGAGCCGAATAAGAGTTCGAATCCTATGGCAAACCCAAGCGGGCGCCCGAGCGGTGCGCGTCCGAGGCAATCCATGAGACTCCTCCAGGGCCTGGTCGATCGTTGCTTCGGCAGGCGCGGCGCGGCCGATCCGGCGTCCCGCCACGCGCTGGTGGGCACTCCCGAGCTGTGGGAGTTGAAGCGGCGCTTCCAGATCGAGTTCCTCGAGCGCGAAGGCCTGCGCCCGCAGCATCAGCTGCTCGACATCGGCTGCGGAACGCTGCGGGGCGGCATTCCGCTCATCGCGTACCTGGAGAAGGGCCACTACACCGGCGTCGACGTGCGCGAGGAGGCGCTGGCCGAAGGCCGCAAGGAGCTGCGCGGCGCTGGCCTGTGCGAAAAGGAGCCGCGGCTGCTGGCGGTGAACGACCTGGGCAGCCTCGCGTTGGCGCAGAAGTTCGACGTGGTCTGGGCGTTCTCCGTCTTCTTCCACATGGACGACGCAATCCTCGAATCGTGCATGGCCTTCGTTGCAAGACATCTGACCGACACCGGAGCGCTCTATGCCAACGTCAACCTCGGCAGCCAGCCGGCCGGAAGCTGGCGGGAGTTTCCGTGCCTGTGGCGGGAGTCGCGTGCCTACCGAGAGCTCGGGGAGAGGCACGGACTGCGCGTCGTGGATCTCGGCGTGCTGGGGGAGCTCGGGCACGATTCGGGGCGGCCCGCACACGACAACCAGCACATGCTGCGGTTCGCGCGGGCGGGCGCCCGGGACGCAAGGGACTCGCGCGAGCGGGATCACGCGGCGCCATGAGTCCCGGAGCGAGCGGCGCGCTGCGCCGCGTGCGAGAGCCCCTGAAGCGGATCCGCGACGGCCTGCTGCGCCGCGGCGCGCGTGTCGCCTACGCCCTCGGCGTGCCGCGCCCCGTGCAGATCGTGATCTGCGGCTACCCGCGCAGCGGCACCTCCCTGCTCTACAACATGCTGTCCGCGAGCCTGGATGGCTTCCACTTCGGCAAGTTCGAAGTTCCCTGCGTCCATCACGTTCGCACCCGCAGCCACTTCGTCTCCAAGCGACCGCTCGACGTGTTCGAGCTGGAGAAGCTGTGCCGCGGCAACGTCTTCGAGAAGGAGCTCTTCGCGATCGTGGTGATCCGGGATCTGCGCGATGTCATCACCTCGATCCATCCGCGCGTCCCGCACGACTACTTCATCGGGTACGAGGCCTCCTACGCGGTGGGCGATGATTTCCCCCACGGCTCGAAGCTGCTGCATCCGGGCGTCCGGGGGTACTACGAGCGGATCGAGCAGCTCGACGAGCTCGTCGACCTGACGCTCGTGCGGGTGCGTTACGAAGATCTGATCGCGCAGCCGGATGCCGTACAGCAGCGTCTGGCCGACGCGCTTCGCGTGCGCTTCGCGCGGCGCTTCGCGCAATTTCACGAGCACCCGGAGCGCCACGCCTATCGATACGCGGGCGCGGAGCGGGCGGTGGACCCTGCGCTGGTCCGGGAGAGCGACCCGGTGGATGGCTCGCGCCTTGGCAAGTGGCGCAGCGACGTGCACCGGGAGCGGATCCGGTCGCAGTTCCGCGCCCATCCGGAGCTCTTCGAGATGCTGTGCGCGTACGGCTACGAGCCGGACGCCGGCTGGTTCGAGGCGTTCGAGCGCGCTGCCAGCGCTGCGCCGGCGGGAGCGGAGCGCGATTGATGCGCCCGCGGCGCGCAGGACAGCGACCGGGCGACTCCCCAGGAACCCGCAGCGAGCCGAGCGAAGCGCCGGGAAAACGGGCGCAATCGCGCGCTCAGATTCTCCCCGCCATCGGCCGATAGACCGACTCGAGGGGGATGCCATGGCCTCGGCGGGAGATCTCGCGCAGCAGCCGACGGAGCGGATCGTGATCGCGCCGCCGCGAGGCTTCGCGCTGCCCGATCTCCGCGAGCTGTGGCGCTACCGGGAGCTGGTCGGGCTGCTGGCGCTGCGGGACTTCAAGATCCGCTACAAGCAGTCGTTGCTGGGGGCCGCCTGGGCCGTGCTGCAGCCGCTGCTCACCATGGTGGTGTTCTCGGTGCTGTTCGGGCTGCTGCTCGGGCGCAATCGCATGCCGACCGCAGGCGACACGCCGTACGCCGTGTCCACCTACTGCGCGCTGGTGCCGTGGCAGCTCTTCGCCACCGCCCTCGCCAACTCGGGCAACAGCCTCGTCAACAATCAGAGCCTCATCACCAAGGTGTACTTTCCGCGCCTGGCGGCACCGCTCGCGCCCATCCTCGCCGCGCTGGTCGACTTCGCGCTCGCGTTCGCCGTGCTGCTGGCCTTGATGGCCGCGTACGGCATTGCGCCGGGCTGGGGCTTCGTGGCGCTGCCGGGCTTCGTGCTGCTCGCGATCCTCGCCGCGCTCGCCGCCTCGCTGTGGCTCTCGGCGCTCAACGTGCTCTACCGGGACGTGCGTCATGCCATTCCGTTCCTGGTGCAGCTCTGGATGTTCGTCACCCCCGTCGTCTACGCGAGCGAGAACCTGCTGACGGGCGCGCCGCGCTGGGCGGTCGTCGCCTACGGTCTGAACCCGCTGGCGGGCGTCATGGAGGGCTTCCGCTGGGCGCTGCTCGGCACACCGCCGCCGTCGCCCGTGCTGCTCTTGGTGTCCTTCGCCATGACCATCGTCTTGCTGCTCACCGGAGCCGCGTTCTTCCAGCGCATGGAACGCAGCTTCGCGGATCTCGTCTGATCGCCATGCAAGAGCCGGCCATTCGCATCGAAGACCTCGGCAAGCGCTACCGGCTGGGTAGCCTGCAGCCCCTCTCCGCGCTGCGCGCGCGCCTCGCCGGTGCCGGGCGCGGAGCTCCGGCGGAGGCCGCGGATCCCCTCGAGCTCTGGGCGCTGCGGGATCTCCATCTCACGATCGCGCCGGCCGAGATCGTCGGCGTGATCGGCGCGAACGGCGCCGGCAAGAGCACGCTGCTCAAGATCCTCTCGCGCATCACCGCGCCGACGCGCGGCCGGGTCGAGATCCGCGGGCGCGTCGGCAGCCTGCTCGAAGTCGGTACCGGCTTCCACCCCGAACTCACGGGGCGCGAGAACATCTACCTGAATGGCGCCATCCTGGGCATGAAGCGCGCCGAGATCGATGCGCAGCTCGACGAGATCGTCGCGTTCTCCCAGGTGGAGCGCTTTCTCGACACGCCCGCCAAGCGCTACTCCTCCGGAATGCGGCTGCGGCTCGCATTCGCGATCGCGGCGCACCTCGAGCCCGAGATCCTCATCATCGACGAGGTGCTCGCGGTGGGCGACGCCGCCTTCCAGCGCAAGTGCCTGGGCAAGATGAGCGATGTGGCCCTGCGCGGCCGCACCGTGCTCTTCGTGAGCCACAACATGAACGCGGTGGCGAATCTCTGCACGCGCGTCGCCTGGCTGCGGGACGGACAGCTGGCTTTCGACGGCGCGCCCAGCGACGCGATCCGCGCCTACCTGGACTCGATCCGGGCGGAGTGCCGCGCGCTGCGCAGCGGGGGCGCGGGCCGTTACGACCTGCGCGCTGCGTCCCGCAACGGCAACCAGGCGCGCAGCCGAGCGCGCGCGATCGAATCCTTTTCGATCCGAGACGAGCACGGCGCGCTGACGGATGTGGTGGCGAGCGGCGCGCCGGTCCGCTTCGAGATCGGCTACCGCCACGCGGAGGCGCTGGCGCGCCCCACCTTCGGCATCCTGATCGAGAAGTCGGACGTGGGCAACCTCGTAGCGCTCCAGACGCACATCCAGCACGGGCCGCTCGACAAGCTGCCCGCGTCCGGGCGGGTGCGCTGTGAGGTGCGGCAGCTGCCCCTGGCTCCCGGCGCCTACACGCTGTCCGTCGGCATGACCACGGGAGGCGAGCAGCTCGACTGGGTCGAGCGCTACGTCGAGCTCGAAGTGCAGCCCGCGGACGTGTACGGTACCGGCCGGCTGCCGAACCCACGCCACGGCGCAGTGCTCGTGCAGGCGACCTGGTCGTTCCCGTGAGCCACCTGCCCCGCGTGGTGCTGCTCGCGGACCGCCCGGACTGGGCGTTCTCGTTCGTGGCGCGCGCGCTGATGGCGCGCCTCTCGCAGCGCTTCTGCTTCCGGCTCATCCACCGCGAGTGCGAGGCGCTCGACGTGCCGGCCGACGAGATCGACCTGCTCTACGTCTTCTGGTGGGGCGATCGCTCCTACCAACACCTGGGCCTGCCGCCCGAGCGCATCATCAAGGAGGTGGCCAGCCACCGCTGGGCCATCGAGGAGCGCTTCGGCCAGCTCTCGCCGCAGGCGTTCGCGGCGGAATACCTCGCGGATTGCGCGCGGGTCACCACGCCTTCGGTGCGCCTCTTCGAGACGCTGCGCGCGGTGCGCTCGGACGTCTTCCACTGCCCGAACGGCGTGGACGTGGCGCGCTTCCGCCCGGGCCGGCCGCGGCGCGGTCCGCTGCGCATCGGCTGGGTGGGCAATCCGCGCGACACCACCAAGGGGCTCCACGAGATCCTGAAGCCCGCTGCGGCGCGCGCCTTCCACTTCGAGCACACGGACGGGCGGCGCAGTCTCGATGAGGTGGCCCGGCTCTATCAGCGCATCGACGTGCTGGCCATCGCGTCGCGCGCGGAGAGCCAGCCCCTGCCGCTGCTCGAGGCGATGGCCTCCGGCTGCTTTCCGGTGACCACCGACGTGGGCGTCGCTCCCGAGCTGATCCGCTCCGGATGCAACGGCCTGCTGGCGGAGCGAGACATTTCCGCGTTCCGCGACGCGTTCGATTGGTGCGCGCAGCACCTCGACTTCGTGCGCCGCGCGGGTCGCTTCAACGCCGGGCTCGTGGCGCAGGAACGCGGCTGGGATCGGCTCGCGGATCGCTTCGGCGCGCTCTTCGACGCGGCGCTCGGGCGCGCCCCGGAGATTCCCGCGCGGGCGCCGCTGCAGGTCGGCAGCGCCCGCAGCGCGCTCTCGCGCGGCGTGATCCCGGCGCGCGTCGCCTTCGTCACTCCGGAGTTCGTCAGTGAAGACGCCGGCGGCGGCGGGCTCGGCACCTACGTGGGCCGCATGGCGCGCGCGCTCGTCGAGGCGGGCCACGCGGCGGAGATCTTCGTGCCGAGCGCGCGCGGTCCGGGCCGGATCGAGTGCGACGGCATCCCCGTGCACCGGGTGCGCCGCGCCGTGGACTCCCGCATCGTCCAAGCGCTGCTGCGCACCTGCCGCGCGCTCGGGCTGCGCCGCCTGGCGCGACCGCTGCTGTGCGGCATCGAGGCCGCGCGCCTGGCGCGCGCGCTGCGCAGGCGCGAAGCGCAAGCGCCCTTCGATCTCGTCCAGAGCTCGGAGTACCTGGCCGTGGGCTCGTTCGTCCGCGGCCGCAGGCGCGGTGCACGCCGCCCGCACCTGGTGCGCTGCAGCAACGACGGCGCGCGCATCGCGGCGATCAACCGCGGCAGCGCTGCGGCGCGCAGCTGGCTCGACGGGCTGGAGCGCCGCTGCGTGCGCGGCGCGGACGCCGCCTACGCGCCGAGCCACTTCCTGGCACGACACTACGCCGCGCAGCACGGCATCCCGCTCGCGGTGCTGCGGCCCCCGATCTTCCTCGAGGTGGAGCCGGCGCCCGAGCCGCCGCCCGATCTGCCCAAGCGCTACTTCATCCACTTCGGTCAGCTCACGCGCATCAAGGGCACGGCCGACCTGGCCGCCGCGCTGCCGCGCGTCTGGGCGCAGGCGCCCGACTTCGCCATGGTCTGGGCGGGGGTGGATCGCCATGCCGAGTTCCCGGCGTGGTCGCGCGACTGGGGCGAGCACCGCGACCAGGTCCAGCGGCTGGAGCCGCTGCCCAAGCCCTTGCTCTACGCCGTTCTCTCGCGCGCCGAGGCCGCGGTGCTGCCCTCGCGCTTCGACAACCTGCCGAACACCGTGATCGAGAGCCTGCTCCACGGCGTGCCGGTGATCGGCACGCGCGGAACGAGCATCGAGGAGCTGGTCGAGCCCGGCGTCAACGGCCTGCTCGTTGCGCCCGGCGATGTCGCCGCGCTGGCCGACGCGATCTTGCGTCAGTGGCGGGGAGAGAGCGGCGTGCGCGCGGGATTCCAGTGGAGCGGTACGGTCCGCGAGAGCACGCAGCCCGCGCGGGCGGTGGCGGCGCTCCTCGCGCTGGCGGAATGCGGCGCGCCGTGAACGCGATGCAGGGCGGCTCAGCGGGCGGCGCGCTCGCGCAGGAGCTGGCGCGCGAAGTGCCAGACGAAGCGCGGATTGTGCACGGCGTAGCGGCGCCACAGACGGCGCGGCTCGCAGAGCAGGCGGAACAGCCACTCGAGGCCGGCGTGCTGCATCCAGCCCGGCGCCTGGTGCTTGGCGCCCGAGAGGAAGTCGAAGGCGGCGCCGACGCCGAGCATGGCGCAGGAAAGCCGGTCCCGGTGCGCCGCCATCCAGCGCTCCTGCTTGGGACAGCCGAGGCCGACGAAGAGCACGCGGACGCCCGATTCCGCGATCGCGGTGCTGAGCTGAGCGTCTTCCTCGGGCGACACGTCGCCGAACGGCGGACTGTGGGCGAAGGCGATGCGCAGGGCCGGAATCCAGTCGTTGAGTGCGCGCGTCAGCGCGTCGAGCACGTCGGGGTGGCCTCCGTAGAACCCGACGGCCAAGCCGCGCCGCGCCGCTTCGCGACACACCACGGGCGTGAGATCCGGACCGTAGACGCGCTCCGCCTGCGGCAGGCCGAGCCAGCGCAGCGCCCACACGAGCGGCACACCGTCCGAGGTGACGAGATCCGCGCTGTTCACGAGCCGGCGGAAGTCCGGATCGTCGAACGCCTCCATCACCATGTGCACGGTCGCAACACAGGTCGTGCCGCCGCCCGCCTCCGCCATATCGACGATGGCGCGGGCGGCATCCGCGTAGCACGTGGCATCGACGCGCATGCCGAGGATGCGGCGCGAGGCGCGCGCGGGCAGCGCCGGATCCCGCTTCTCGACGCGGATCGGGCGCGCGTCCGCGGGCCGGGGCGCCTCGTCCACGAGCCTCGGCTGCGGGGCGTGCTCCACCGCGTGTGTATCGGCCCGTTCGGATCGGGGTTGAGCGCGATGCGCAGGATCGCTGCCTAAAGGCGCGGCGCCACGACGCCGATGCAGAAGCTCGACCCGCGGCAGAGGACCCAGCGGCGCCCATGAAACACTCCGCCGATCGGCGCATCCCGCCCCCCGTGGCGCACCGCCGCAGCCGGACGCTGGCCGCGCTGCTGGCCGCGCTCGCGCTGTGCGCGGCGGGCTGCGCAGAGACCGCGCGCGACGCGGCGTGGCCCGAGGGCGCGCTCTGCGTGGGGCGCACGGCAGCCCTGCGCAGCGTGCTCGAGGATCTGCAGCGCCTGGAGGCGACGCCCCTGGCGCGCGCGGCCCGGGATCTCGCCGCCGCCCTGCCCGCTTGCGAGCGCTTCGAGAGCCACGCCGGCTCCGGGCAGCTGCAGGATCTCGCCGCCTCGCTGCGCTGCGGCGAGCCGGCGGGCGCGCTCGGCGCGGTGCACCGCGCGCTCGGCGATGGCGATCTGCTGCTCGCGCTGCCCACCGCGAGCGGCGGACGCGCGCGCCTCGGTGCGCGCGTCGATGCGCGGAACATCCGCCTCGCGGTGGACTGGCCCGACGCCCCCGCCGACGGTGCGCTCGGGCTGCTGCTGCCCGGCGATGCGGCGCTCGGATCCGAGCTGTTGAGCGACCGACAGCGCGTGCTCCACCTGCACGTGCGACCGGCCAGCGGACTCGACCTGGCCGCGCTGGTGCCCGCGCACAGCCAGGCCGATCGACTCTTCCGGCTGCGCAGTGCGCTCTTCGCCGGCGCCGCGCTCGACGGCAGCTGGGAGGCCGCGGTGTACCTGCCCGAGCCCGAGCGCGCGATGCCGCGCGCGGCACTCGCCCTCGAATTCGGCGTGCGCCGCGCCGCGGTGCTGGGCATCGAGCAGTTCATCGAGGAGATCGCCTCGACCTGGCCGGTGCGCCGCAGCGACTTCGCGCTCGGCGGCGCCCCCGGCGCGTGCCTGCTGAATCTGAACATCCTGCCCGAGTTCGCCCCGTGCTACGTGGCCACCGCGCGGGCGCTGGTGATCGGCTGGAACGCGGCGAGCCTGGCGTCCGCGCTGGCCGAGCCGATCGAGCCCGCGCCCGTGCCCGATGGCGAGCGCGCAGCGGGCAGCGCGGTGCTCGACTTCCGGCGCGTGCGCGACGCCGACGCGCTGCTCGCAAGCGCGCTCGGGCCCGATGGGCTCGCGAACGCGCTGCAGCTTCCGTGGCGGCGCCTCGTGGCGAGCGGAAGCCGCGCCGACCACACGCTGCGCGCGCGAATCGAGATCGAGCGGGAGACGTCGCCGTGACGCTGGGGCGCACCCCGCGCGCGCTGGCCCTGCTGGCGCTGCTCGCCGCGGCCGTCGGCGTCGGCATCGTGTCGTTCGAGACCACGCGCGAGCAGCTGGTCGTGCTCGACGCGTGCGAACGCGTGCGCAGCGGAGACTACGCCGCCGCGCTCGCGCTCACCGCGGGGCGCGTCGGACCCGGCGGCGTGGGTCGCACCGCGGCGGAGTGCCGCTGTGCCGCGCTGGCGGCGACGGGACGCGGCGCGGACTGCCTCGCCATGCTCGAGGATCTGCTCGCCGATCCGGAGGCGCTGGAGTGGGCTCCAGAGCCCGCCCTCAGCGCGCATCTGATCCAGCGCCGGCGCGACGCGGGGCGCATCCGCGAAGCGGCGGATCTCGCGCGCCGCGCCGGGCGCGCGCACCCGGAAGACGCAGTTCTGTTTCATCTGGAGCTCGCGACCCGCGCGAGCGTCGAAGACGAGGAGCGCGTGCTCCACGAGCTCGAAGCGCGCATTCCCGCGCGCGGCGACGACGCGACGCGCATGCGCGTCAGCCTCGCGCAGCGCCGGCTGCAGCGCGGCGAAGCCGCGCGCGCCCTCGACGTGCTCGGGGCAGAGCCCGCGGGCGGCGGCGCCGCCGAGCAGAGCCTCTGGTACGACACGCGCGGCATCGCCTTCGCCATGGCGGGCGACGCCCTGCAGGCCCGGCGCGTCTACGCGGCGTGGCAGGCGGCGGGCGGGAACCCCGCCGAGACGCGCGCGCGCTACGCGCTGGCGCTCAGCATCGCGGGCATCTCCGACGCCGAGCACAGCGTCATCGATCTGCTGGCAGGGGCGCTGGACGGCAGCGAGGCTCTCGAGGATCGGCAGCTGCGCGAGATGCTGGCGATCCGGCTGATCCTCACGCTCGCCAACGCGGGACGCCTGGACGAAGCCCTGGCCGCGTACGATCGGCAGCGCGGCGCGCTGCCGCTCGAGGGACTGAGCCGCGAAGAGCTGGTGCGCGCGCAGCGCGCGCAGACGCTGGCGCAGCTGACGCCGCAGGCGCGCCGCGGCCGGCTGCGCTTCCGGCTCGACGCCGCACCGCCGGGCAGCGCGTTGTGGATCTCTCCGGATTCCGGCGCGCCGCCCGACACGCCGTTCGAACGCGTGGGCGCCGCCGCCGCGCGGCCCCTCGAGGTGGTGCGCGAGGCCGGTGAGGCGCCCCAGCGCTGGCTGGTGAAGACCAGCTCTGGCGCCGCGTGGGCGTCGGGCACGATCAATCCGATTCCGGGCGAGGCGCTCGAGGTGGCGGTGCGCGCCGGCCCCGCGCGCCCCGCGCCCGAGTCGACCGCCCTCACGCGCCGCCCTGCCGACGGGCAGCGGCGCGTGTCGCTCGTGGTGCTCGACTGCGCCGACTGGCGCATCGTTCAGTACCTGCGCGCGCGCGGCGAACTCCCCGTGCTCGACGCGCTGCTCGCACAGGGCTACCGCGCGGTGCTCGACAGCAATCCGCCGCTCACCGCCGCAGCGCTCGAGGCACTCGTGTGGCCGCGCCGCCACGGCGACGCCTCGTTCGTGGGTCTGGTGCACCAGCTCGGCACCGAGATCGCCGGCCTCGCCTCGGTGGGCGACAACCCGCTCGACTGGCTCGCCTGGATCCTGCCGGAGAGCGACGATCTCTTCGCGGTGGTGGGCGCCGGCGAGCACTCGGCGGTGAATCTGCTGCTGGCGCATGGCGGCATCCGCGCCGGTCGACACGGAGAAGTGAGCGGACCGCACGGTGCACGCCGGCTTCTGGCCCTCGGCAGCACCGAGCGCGATCTCGATGCGGCGGAGCGGGCGCGCTGGCCGGAGCTGGCGGCGCTGGACTCCGCGCGCGACGCGCTCTACCTGCGCACCATCGCCGCCGAGCTCGACGTGGCCACCGAGCTGGCGCGCGGCGGCGCGATCGATCTGGTCGCCATCCGTATCGAGCCGCTCGACATCCTCACCCACGCCCACTTCGCCGAGATCAGCGCCGACGGGCAGGACGACGGTGCTGGACTGCTGTTCTCGGTATACCGGTACATCGACGCGCGACTCGCCGCGCTGCACGACGCGCTCGACGCCGACGATGTGCTGATCGTCATGTCGGACCACGGCATCCGCACCGCGATGGAGCACTCGCGGGACGCGATCTTCGTGGCCGCCGGCCGCGACATCGCGCCGGGTCGCGCCGCGGGCCGACCCGAGCTGCGCGGCGTGTCGCGCGCCGTGGCCGATCTGCTCGCGGTGCCGACCGACTGGCCGGCCACCGGCGTCGCGCTCCAGACGCGCGCCCTGGCGCGTGGGCCGCGGGCGCTGCCCGCCGCCGGCGCGCGCTGAGCCGCGCGGCGGCGGCCCGGGACGAACGGGCGGCTATGCTCGGCGTCTCGATCATGTCGAAGCCCTCTTCCCTCCGCGTGCTGGCGCTGCTGCTGCTCGGGTGCGCGCTCCCGAGCTGCGGCGGCGATCGGGAGGCGAGCGTCGGCGACGCCGCGGTGCAGCGCAGCGCCACGGCGGCGGCGCCCGCGCGCGAGGGACCGCCCCACGCGGTGTGGGAGGTGGTGGATGCGCTGCGCGCCTCGCGCGACCTCTCCTACCACCCGTCCGATGGCGGCGGCTCCGCCCGGCTGGTCCGCGGCCCGGAGCAGAAGCCGTACGCGGTGGTGGGCACGCCCGATCGCTTCGACGTGGTCTACGAGGTCGGCCCCCACGGCATCGCCACGGGCGGCATGATCTACTTCCAGGTATCGCCGTTCTGGAACTGGACCACACCGCAGGTCGTCTCTCCGGACGCGCCGGGCTACACCCTGGTGACGCCGAGCGATGCCGGCATCGAGCTGCACGCGCAGACGCTCGACGAACAGCTGCTCGGCATCCAGGTCACGGGGCGTCCGCTCGTCGCCGGGGATCGCATCGAGATCGCCTTTGGCGCGGGCTCGGCGGGCGCCCTGCCCGACACCTACGCCGAGCGGCGCTCGCCCTTCTTCATCGGCGTGGACGGCGACGGCGACGGCACGCGGCGCTTCATTCCCGACCCGCCCACGATCGACGTGCGGCCCGGCGAGGCGGTCGGATTCCAGATGATCGTCCCGACGCTGGCGCGCCCGGGCGAGACGATCCGCATCGCGCTCGCCTTCCTCGACGCGTGGCACAACGCGGGCGCGGCGTTCGAGGGCGAGGTCCGGTTCGTCGATCTGCCGTCGGGGCTGGCGCTGCCGGAGGCCGTGCCCTTCGACGCAGCGCATGGCGGAACGCGCAGCGTGGAGGTCGTCGCGCGCGAGCCCGGGGTCTACCGGCTGCGCGCCGAGGCCGGCGCGTGGACGGCCGAGAGCAACCCGCTGCTCGTCGCCTCCAACGGTCCGCGCGTGCTCTGGGGAGACCTGCACGGTCACTCGAATCTCTCCGACGGAACCGGCGTGCCCGAGGATTACTTCCGCTATGCACGGGATGTGAGCGCGCTCGACGTGGTCGCGCTCACGGATCACGACCACTGGGGCATGTTTCCGCTGGTCGAGCATCCAGAGATGTGGCGGGAGATCGTCGAGCAGACGCGGCGCTTCTACGCGCCCGGTCGCTTCGTGACCCTGCTCGGATTCGAGTGGACGAGCTGGATCCACGGCCACCGGCACGTGCTCTACTTCGGCGATCGGGGCGAGCTCTTCGATTCCGTGGACACGCGCACCGAGTCTCCGCGGCAGCTCTGGGATGCGCTCGCGGCCGGCGGCTTCGAGGCGCTCACCTTCGCGCACCACTCGGCCGGCGGCCCCGTCCCCACCAACTGGGACATCCCCCCCGATCCGCGCTTCGAGCCGCTCACCGAGATCGTCTCCATCCACGGCAACAGCGAGGCGCAGGACGCGCCAGACAGGATCTACTCGGCCATTCCGGGCAACTTCGTTCGCGACGCACTGGCGCGTGGCTACCGCCTCGGCTTCGTGGGCAGCGGCGATCGCCACGACGGGCACCCGGGCGCCTATCAGCTGGAGCCGCCCCACGGCGGTCTCGCCGCCATTCTCGCCGAGGACGTGACGCGCGAGTCCGTGCTCGAAGCGCTGCGCGAGCGGCGCGTCTACGCCACCAACGGCGCGCGCATCCTGCTGCGCGCGGGGCTCGGCGCGCACCGCATGGGATCCGTGGTGTCGCTGGCCAGGGGCGAGCGCCTCTCGGCGGAGATGGTGGTGCAGGTGCTGGCGCAGGCGCCGCTCGATCGCGTGGAGATCGTGCGCAGCGGCGCCGTCGTGGACGGCGCGGCCCTGGGCGGCCAGTGGGACATCCTCTTCAGCAGCGAGATTGCGGATCTCGAGGCCGGCGAGTACGTCTACGCGCGCGTCGTGCAGGACGACGGCGGCATGGCCTGGTCGAGCCCCGTGTTCGTGGAGGCGCCGGACGCGGATGTGCGCTGAGCGCGCGCGCCGGCGCGCCGGCTCGGCAGCGGACGCCCCGCGGCGCGGGGGGCCGCACCGCGTCGAGCCGACGCCCCGCGTGTCGATCCTGCTGCCCGTCTACGACGCGGAAGCGACGCTCGCCGCCTGTCTGCGCAGCATCGCGCGCCAGACCGAGCCCCGCTTCGAGTGCGTACTCGTCGACGACGGATCCCGGGACGGCAGCCTCGGGATCGCGCGCCGCTTCGCCGCGCGCGATGCGCGCTTTTGCGTGGTCGCCGCGCAGCACGCGGGCCTCGTCGCGGCGCTGCAGCGCGGACTCGCGCAGTGCCGCGCGCCGTGGGTCGCGCGCATGGACGCGGACGACCTGATGCACCGCGAGCGCCTGGCGCGCCAGCTGGCGGCGCTGACGGCGGATCCGAGCCTGGCGGCGGTGGGTTGCCACGTGCGCCTGTTTCCGCGCCGCGCCCTCGGCGACGGCATGCGCGCCTACGAAGCGTGGCTCGCCGGCATCGACTCGCCGCAACGCGTGCGCGCAGAGGCCTTCGTCGAGTGCCCGGTGGCGCATCCCACGCTCACGCTGCGCCGCGACGTGCTGCGCGCCTTCGGCTACCGCGAGGCGGGCTGGCCGGAAGACTACGACCTGCTGCTGCGCATGCTGGCAGCCGGACTGCGCGTGGGCGTCGTGCCGCGCCGCCTGCACGCCTGGCGGCAGCGCCCCGATCGGCTGTCGCGCACCTCCGAGGTCTACGCTGCCGAGCGCTTCACCGCCTGCAAGGCGGCGCATCTGGTGCGCACGTTCCTGGCGCACGCCGATGCGTACGTGCTGTGGGGCTACGGGGGAACCGGCCGAGCGCTGGCGCGCGCGCTGCGCGCACACGGCAGACATCCGTCTCGCATCGTGGAGCTGCATCCCGGACGCATCGGGCAGCGCATCCACGGGGCGCCGGTCGTGTCGCCCGAGGCGCTCGGCGGACCGCCCACGCCTCCGATCGTGGTCTCGGTCGCGGGTGCCGAGGCGCGCGCGCAGATCCGCGCCGCTCTCGCGCAGCGCGGCTTTCGCGAGTGCGCGGACTACGTGTGCGCCGCCTGAACGGGCGCGGCGCTCAGAACTCCGCCGAGCCGGGCACGCGCGGGAAGGGAATCACGTCGCGGATGTTTGCCATCCCGGTGATGAACTGCACGGCGCGCTCGAAGCCCAGGCCGAAGCCGGCGTGGGGAACCGAGCCGTAGCGGCGCAGATCCAGGTACCACCAGTATGCCGCCTCGTCGAGACCCTGCGCCGCCATGCGCCGCCGCAGCACGTCGAGGCGGTGCTCGCGCTGCGATCCGCCGATGATCTCCCCGACCCCGGGCACCAGCACGTCCATGGCGCGCACCGTCTTCTCGTCGTCGTTCAGATACATGTAGAAGGCCTTGATCGCCGCGGGATAATCGGTGACGACAACGGGCCGACGGATGTGCTCCTCCGCGAGAAAGCGCTCGTGCTCGCTCTGCAGATCGCTGCCCCACACAACGGGAAACTCGAAGCTGCGCCCGCTGCTCTCGAGGATGCGAAGCGCCTCGCTGTAGGAGATGCGCTCGAAGGGAGTGTCGACGATGTGCTGCAGCCGCTCGATCGCGGTCGGCTCGATCCGCTCGGCGAAGAACTCCATGTCGTCGGGGCAGCGCTCGAGCACGGCGCGGAACACCGCCTTGAGGAACGCCTCGGCCAGCTCCGTGTCGCCGTTCAGATCGCAGAAGGCCATCTCGGGCTCGACCATCCAGAATTCGGCCAGGTGGCGGCTGGTATTCGAGTTCTCCGCGCGGAAGGTGGGCCCGAAGCTGTAGACGTTCGTCAACGCGAGCGCGCCGATCTCCGCCTCGAGCTGTCCCGACACGGTGAGGAAGGTCTCGCGGCCGAAGAAGTCCGCGCGGTGGTCCACCGCCCCGTCCTCGGCGCGCGGCGGCTGCGACGGATCGAGCGTCGTGACGCGGAACATCTCGCCCGCGCCCTCCGCATCCGAGGCGGTGATGATCGGCGCGTGCAGCCACACGAAGCCGCGCTCCTGAAAGAAATCGTGGATGGCGCGCGCAGCGGCGTTGCGCACGCGCAGCACCGCGCCGATCGTGTTGGTGCGCGGCCGCAGGTGGGCGATCTCGCGCAGAAACTCGAAAGAGTGTCGCTTCTTCTGCAGCGGATAGTCGCTGTCGACATCGCCCACCCGCTCGATGCGCTGCGCGCGGATCTCGTAGCGCTGGCCCGTGCCGGGAGAATCCACCAGCGCACCGGTCACGCACACGGCGCAGCCGGTTCCGAGCGCGCGCGCCGCGTCGGCGCCGTGCTCGAGGCTCGCGTCGACCACCGCCTGAATCCCCGCGAAGCAGGAGCCGTCGGAGATCTCGAGGAAGGACACGCCCTTCGAGTGGCGCGCCGTGCGCACCCAGCCGCGCACGCTCACCTCCCCGCCCGCCCGCTCGCGCGCCAGGATCGCGCGAACCGATTCGCTCATGCTGCGGCGTCTTCCGTGCGGATCACACGCACCCCCCGAGGCGCAATCCTAACCGAAACATCGCCCCGGCGTGCGCACGTCGCGCGGCGCACGCCGGGGCGCATGGCGACCCGGCTATCCCTTGGGCGGCGTGCGCACGACCAGGAGCCGGATCTCGGTCATGTCCTCGATGGCGAAGCGGATGCCCTCGCGCCCGATGCCGGAATCCTTCACGCCGCCGTAGGGCATGTGATCCACGCGCCACGAGGGCACGTCGCCGATCACCACGCCGCCCACCTCGAGCGTGTTCCAGGCCTTCTGGGCCTTGTAGAGGTCGCGCGTGAAGATGCCCGCCTGCAGTCCGTAGACGCTGTCATTCACTTCGGCGAGCGCCGCGTCGAAGTTCGAGAAGCTCGAGAGGACGGCGACGGGCCCGAAGGCCTCCTTGCACACCACGGTCTGGTTCTTCGGCACGTCCTCCAGCAGCGTCGCCTCAAGCATGGCGCCGGCGCGCTTGCCGCCGCACAGCAGGCGCCCGCCCGCCGCGACGGCCTTCTGGATCCATCCGTCGAGGCGCGCGGCCTCGGTCTCCGAGATCATCGGGCCGATGAAGGTCTTCTCATCCTTCGGGTCTCCCATCTTCAGGGCCACCGTGGCCGCCACCAGCTTGTCGCGCAGCGCCGCGTAGATCTCCTCGTGCGCGATGATGCGCTGCACACCGATGCAGCTCTGGCCGGACTGGTAGAAGGCGCCGAAGACGATGCGCTTCACGGCGTCCTCGAGATCCACGTCGCGATCGACCACCACGGCCGCGTTGCCGCCGAGCTCGAGCACCACCTTCTTCTTGCCGGCCTTCGCCTTGAGCGCCCAGCCCACCTCGGGCGAGCCCGTGAAGGAGAGCAGCTTGAGGCGCTCGTCGGTGGTGAAGAGCCCGGCGCCCTCGCGCCGCGCGGGCAGGATGGAGAAGGCGCCCTTGGGCATGTCCGTCTCCGCCAGCACCTCGCCGATGATCAGCGCGCCGATGGGCGTCATGCTCGCCGGCTTCAACACGAAGGGGCAGCCCGCCGCGATGGCCGGCGCCACCTTGTGCGCCGCCAGGTTGAGCGGGAAGTTGAAGGGCGAGATCAAGGAGACCGGGCCGAGCGGCAGGCGCTTCCACATGCCCGTGTAGCCTCTTGCGCGCGCGCTGATGTCGAGCGGCATCACCTCGCCGCAGATGCGCACCGTCTCCTCGGCGGCGACGCGGAAGGTGTCCACCAGGCGCGTCGCCTCGCCGCGCGCGTCGTTGATGGGCTTGCCCGCCTCGATGCACAGCGCCATGGCCAGCTCCTCGGAGCGCTCCTTGAAGCGGGCCACGCAGTGGTTCAGGATGTCCTGGCGCTGGTACGCCGCGAGCTCGCGCATCGGCTCGGCCGCGTCCACCGCCAGCCCGATGGCGCGATCGATCGCGGCCTCGTCGGCCATCGCCACGCGCGTCGCCACCTCGCCCGAGTACTTGTCGGTGACCTCGAGGTCCTGATTGGGGCTGACGGGCTCGTTGCCGAGGTAATACGGATAACTCTTCTGGAGCATGACTTTCTCCTACTGTCTTGCGTCGGGATCGACGGGCATGGGTCAGATTGAACAGGCGATCTTGCCGAGACGTTCGCTGAGCAGCGCGTTCTCTCGGTAATCGATGGGCACCACGACCAGGCTCGGGCCCGGCTCCGCGAAGGCCGCCTCCAGCGTACCCCGCAGCGCGCGGCTGCGCTCGACGCGGTGACCGTTCCAGCCGAACGAGGCCGCCAGCTGCACGAAATCTGGGTTTCCGAAGGAGAGATCGCTGTGCCTGCCGAACTCGGCCTGCTGCTTCCACTCGATCAGGCCGTAGGCCCGGTCCTCCCAGATCATCACCACGATCTTCGAGCGCAAGCGCGCGGCCGTCTCCATCTCCTGCACATTCATCAGGAAGCCCGCATCGCCGCAGATGGCGAGCACGCGGCGCTCGGGCAGCACCCGCTTCGCGCCGATGGCGCCGGGCAGCGCGAAGCCCATGGCGCAGAACCCGTTCGGGATGAGGCAGGTGTTCGGCTCGTGGCACTGGTAGTAGCGCGCGATCCACATCTTGTGCGCGCCCACGTCGGAGAGCAGCAGGTCGCGCCGCCCCATCACCTGTCGCACGTCCCAGATCACCTTCTGTGGGCGGATCGTGCCCTGGGTATCGTCGTCCGCGTGCGTCGCGAAATCGGCGAGCATGTCGCGGCGCACGTCCTTGTGCAGCGTCGTCTGGCAGTGGAGCGGTTGGCTCTCGAGCCGCTCGTTGAGCATCCACAGCGTGTGGGCGAGGTCGCCCACCACCTCGAGCGCCACGCGATAGTTCTCGTCCACCTCCGCGGGCACGAAATCGATGTGCAGGATGCGCTTGTCCTCGCGCGGGTTCCACAGGCGCGGCGGGTACTCGACCATGTCGTAGCCGATGCAGATCACGAGATCGGCGGCGTCGATGGCGTGCGAGACGCGATCTCTGGCCTGCAGCCCGATCGTGAAGAGGCAGTGCTCGTCGTCGCGGTCGACGCAGCCCTTGGCCATGAACGTGCCGAGCACGCCGATGCCGGTCCGCTCGACGAAGCGCCGCAGCTGCCGGCTGGCCCGCTTGCGGATGGTGCCGTTGCCGGCCAGGATGATCGGCTGCGAGGCCGACTGGATCAGCTCGAAGGCCTGATCCACCACCTTGTCGTCCGGCACGGGTCGGCGCACGCGCTGGCGCGCGATGGGCAGCGTGCTCGCGTCGCGGGCGGCGATGTCCTCCGGCAGCTCGACGAGGCACGCGCCCGGCTTCTCCGCGGCGGCGAGCTTGAATGCCTTGCGCACCACCTCGGGGATGTTGTCCGGGTGGATCACGGACTGGGCCCACTTGGTGACGGGGCGCATCATGGACACCACGTCCATGTGCTGGTGACTCTCCTTGTGCTGGCGCTCGCTGTCCGCCTGGCCGGTGATGCAGACGAGCGGCGCGCGGTCCATGTTGGCGTCGGCCACGCCGGTGATGAGGTTGGTCGCGCCCGGGCCGAGCGTGCCCAGGCAGACGCCCGGCTCTCCGGTCAGGCGGCCCTCGACCTCCGCCATGAACGCGGCGCCCTGCTCGTGCCGCGTGAGCACGAACTCGATGGGAGAGTCCTCGAGCGAGATCATGAGGTCCGCGTTCTCTTCACCCGGCACGCCATAGATCGTGTGCACGCCCTCGGCCTCGAGGCACCGCACGAACAGATCGGAAGCCTTCACGTCCACCTCGTCTCGTAGGAGTGCAGCCCACCGGGCAGCGCTCGGCGCGGCCCTCGCGGGAGGCGCCTCGGGGCGCGCCCGGGACCGCGCACCCGCGGAGAGTATCTCACGTCCGCAGTCTCGCGCGGCGGGTGCAGCGCGGCTCTCGGACCGGCGTGGGGCGCGGCGCCCCTGCGCGTCCCGCGTCTCAGCTGCGATCGCTCGGCGCAGCGGGCGCGGCAGCCGGAGCGGAGGCATCGACGCGTCGATCGGCGCTCAGGTACCAGAGCTCGAAGCGAGGCAGCGCGTCGAGACCGAGCGCCGCGGCCACCGCGCGCTGGTACACCGCCCCCTGCCGTGCGTAGCTGCGCGTGCGCGCGGCGAGCTCGGCGTCGTCCGCCACCCGGTCCGTCTTGTAATCCACGACGACGAACGCGCCGCTCTCCGGATCCCGGTAGACCAGATCGATGCTGCCCGAGAACAGCGCGAGCGGCTCGTCGTCCGGCTGGGCCGCGAGCAGAACGGGAAGCTCCCGCGCCACGATGTGATCGCGCAGCGCGCGCAGCGTTGCGAGCAGATGCCCGCGCGCGAGCCGGTCGAGGCGCTCCTGCGCCTCGCGAACGACTTCGTCCAGGCGCGCCGCCGGCGCCAGAGGGCGCAGCAACAGCGCGAGCCCGGCGCGCTGCCGCGCGAGCTCCGCGGCGGGCTCCGCGTCGAGGTCGAAGCACTCGAGCACGCGGTGCACGGCGCTGCCGGCCAGGCGCGCGCACAGGCCATCCGCGAGCGCGGCCGCGCCCGGCGGGCGCTCCGACGCCGGCGCTGCATGCGCCTCGGCCGAGGCCGTCGCCAGCAGCGGCCGGCGCATGCGCGCCTCGGCCTGCGCGCGCGCCCGGTGCAGCGCCTCCGCATCCGCGCGCACGCGCTCGAGATCGGGCGCCTCCGGCGCCGTGCGCGCCGGAGGGGCGGCTCGCGCCGCGTCGAGTGCAGGGAAGCGCCAGCGCGCCGCGCAGGTGTCGAGTGCGGCGGCGCCCTGGCCGACGCAGTCGGCGAAGAGCTGGGGCAGATCGGGGGGCGGCACGCGGCGCGCGCCGAGCAGCGTGACGTGATTGCGCTCGCTGCTGCGAGTCTGGAAGTCGGGCCACAAGCCTGCCAGCACGAGCCGCTTGCGCGCGCGCGTCATGCCCACGTAGAGGGTCCGCACGTGCTCGGCCTCGGCGACGCGCTCGCGTGCGCGCTGCGCGAGGTCCCAGCCGAGGCTCGCCGCGCCCAGCAGGCGCAGCTCGAGCTGCCCGTCGTGCTCGCGCGCCTCGCACTGCCGCGCCGCGCGGCTGCCCGACGCTCTGTGCAGCTGCATCAGGTAGACGCAGTCGAAGTCGAGCCCCTTCGCGCCGTGCAGCGTGAGCACGCGCACGGCATCCGGCGTGAGATCTCGCGGCTGCCCCTCCTCGGCGGGCTCCTCCTCGGCAACGGCGCTGCGCAGGCGCCGCAACACGCTGCCCGTGTCGGCGCCGAGCGCCAGCTCTTCCGCGAGCATGCGAAAGAAGCGCTCGAGATTCGCCACGCGCCAGGCGCCCAGGAAGCGCGCCGCTTCGCTGGCCTCGAGCAGAAGGGTGCTGCGCAGGCGCTCGACAAAGACGTCCGGCGCGTCGCGTTCGAACGCATCGCGCAGCGCCGCGATCGCCTCGGCGGCGTGGAGCAGATTCTGCTCCCAGCCGCGCACGCGCTCGAGACCGGGAACGTCCTCGGGCAGCGCGCGCAGCACCTCGGGGAGGCCCTCGTGCAGCGTGCGCTGCGCCTGCGCGTCGACGGCGCCGAGCGCACCGAAGAGCGCCGGGAGCCCGATGCTCCAGAGAGGCAGGAGCGCGGCGTCCGGCACACCGACGGCGCTGCTGCGCAGCAGGGTGAGCAGCGCCAGGTGGTCGTTGGGATCGAGCACGCAGCGCACCAGCGCCGCGGCGTCGATGATCTCGCGCCGGCGGTAGTGGCTGCGGTCGCCTTGCACGGCGAAGGGGATCCCCGCCTCGCGCAATGCGGCGAGATAGAGATCCCAGTCCCCGCGACTGCGGAACAGAATCGCGATCTCCTGCCACGGCATCCCCTGCTCGGCGTGCAGCGCGCGCAGGTCGGCAGCCAGGGCGCGCGCCTCGAGCGCGCTCGCCTGCGCGGAGCTGGTCTGGCGCGCGGCGCCGTCCTCCACCTCCGCCGAGATCCAGTACTCGATCGGCGCGAAGCCCGCGTCACGCGACGCGTTCGCCAGCGCGGGGCACGCGACCAGAGCCTGGAATTCCGGCTGCAGGCCCGGCGCGCGCTGCATGACGGGCGCCACGACGCGCTCCACTTCATCGAGGATCGCGGGCACGGATCGGAAGTTCACCGCCAGCGGATGCACCGCGCCGCCGGCATCGCCCACGCGCGCCACGAACGCTTCGTAGGCCGAGAGGTCCGCGCTGCGCCAGCCGTAGATGGACTGCTTCGGATCGCCGACCAGGAACAGGCCCGGTCGCTCCTCTTCCGGACCCTCGAGCGCGAGCGCGCCCACGATCGCGCATTGGCGGCGGTCGGTATCCTGGAACTCGTCCACGAGCAGCTGATCGATGCCGCGGCGCACGCGCGCGGCGACGGACGCGCTGCGCGTGACGAGATCGGCCGCTGCGCTGAGCAGGCGCGAGAAGCTCGCGCTGCCGCGGCGCCTGAGCGTCTCCTCGACCTCGGCGAGGAGCTCGCCGAGCACGCGCTGCGCCGCTTCGAAGCGCGGCACGTCGAGCCCGGTCCAGTGATCGAGCGCGGCGGCCAGCGGCGCCGACGCCGCGCAGAAGCAATCCACGCCCGGCTCGATCGCCTGCCGCTCGCTGGCGGTGAGATCGTCCCGTGACCACTTGCGCAGCCGCTCGCGCGCCCGCTCGGACCAGAGCGCGCGCAGCTCTCCAGCGCGCGCATCGAGTGCGGCGGCGTTCTGCGGCGGCTGCGCGAGCTCCGCGTGCGCGCGCTCGAGCGCCTCCGCGACCTCGAGCGCCACGTCTCCGCGACGCACGCTGCGCAGCCGCTCCCCCGCGACGGCGCGGAAGGCGTCGAGCGCCGCGCGCAGCCGCTCCCAGGCGGCGCGCACGCGCGCCGGCTCGAACGGATCGCGCGCCAGCTCTGCCGCGGAAACCCCCTGCTCGAGGAGCGCCGCGAGCTCGCGCTCGAGCTCCAGGGGCCCGAACCCGTCGGCGGCCAGCCGCAGGGCCGCGGCATCGCCGGGCAACGCGTACGCCTCGCGCAGGCGCCGCTCGACGACGTCGCGCACGACCGCGGTCTGCTCGCGACCCTCCGCGTCCACCTCGAGCCGCGGATGCACGCCGGCATCGAGCGGATGGGCCGCGAGCAGGCGCCGGCAGTAGGCGTGGATCGTCTGCACGATCAGGTGGTCGAGCGCGCCGCGCAGCGCGCGCGCCCGCGCGGCGCGCAGCCCGGGCTCGGGCAGGGCCTCGTCGTCCGCACCGATGGGCAGCGACCCCGCCTCGAGCAGGCGCAGCGCGGCGTCGACCCGCGTGGCCATCTCGGCCGCGGCCGCCTCGGTGAAGGTGATGGCCACGACGCGACCGAGGACCCGCTCCGCGATGCGCTCCGGCGCGGAAGACGCCACACCCCCGCGCTCGCCCAGCTGCGCCGCCGCGCGCTGCCAGCCCGGCCCCAGGCTCCAGGCCAGAATGCGCGCGACCAGCGTCGCCGTCTTGCCCGTGCCGGCGCCCGCTTCGAGCACGAGGGGCGCGCGGAACTCCCGCTGCGCGAGGCTGCGTGCCTCGGCGTCGCGCTGCCTCAGGATCTCCGCGCTGTCGGTGCCAGCGCTCATGACTCGGCCCTGGCCAGATTCCAGATGGCGAGCGCGCTGCGCTCGATCGGCGCGCGATCGGGCTCGGAGGCCACGCGCTCGAGCCAGGCCAGCAGGCGTGCGCGCGCGCCCGAGTCGCCGCGCAGGCAGGCCTCCCGCACCTCGCAGCTCCGACACGCCTGCGGCTCCTCCCCCCGCTCCCCGGGCAGGGCAAGGCGCGGCACGAAGCTGCCCCGATCCCAGGCCTCGAGCAGCGTGCCCACGGCGCGCGCGAAGGGCGCCTGCCATTCCGGGTCCGAGGTCACCTCGAGCACGCGCACTTCTGCGCGAAGCTCGGGACGCAGAAAGACGTAGCGCCCCTGCGCGGCGGCGCCGCCGCGCAGCGCGTACGCCACGGCCTGGAGTGCCTCGCCGCGCGCCACTTGCCTGTGCAGCGCCGCCGCTCGGGCCGCCGCGCGCACCTGCTCGACGAGCGGCCTGCCCGTCTTGTAATCCGTGAAGCGCAGCGCCGAGCCGACGCGATCGACGCGATCGGCCTTGAAGCAGAGCGTGCGCGCGCTGCCCGAGCCGTCGGCCACCGTCACCGACTCCACGACCTCGGCGCCCACGACGGGCACGCCATCCGCTGCGGACTGCCAATCGCAGGCGCGGGCGACCTCGAGGTAGGCGCGCGCGCGCAGCGCGAGCGCGCGCGCGTATCCGGCGAGTGCGATGCCGCGTTCCCGCACCTCGCGCGCGGCGCAGTCCGCGAGAATGCGCTCGAGCTCGGCGTGCGACGGCCAGCGCGCGGGCTGGATGGGGCGCGCTTCGAGCGCCGCGTCCGCCGCGCGCTCGGCGCGGGCCGTGCCCGCGGCGATCGTCTCGAGCACCGCGTGCACCACGTTGCCGACGGCGAGGGGATCGGCGCCGGAGGGCAGCGCGCCGAGCGCGTCGGGCGAAGGCTCGACGCGCAGCAGACGCATGACGAAGGCCTGCCACGGACAGCGCGCCGTGCGCTCCAGCGTCGTGACGAAGAGCGCCGCACGGCGCGGATCGGTCGGGCCGCGCAGCGCACCGACCAGACCGAGATAGGGCCCGGGCGCCGCGCGCTGCGCCGCCGGCGCGTCGAGCTCGCGCAGCACCGCGCAGCGCCCGCGCGCCAGCGCCTCGGCGCTCGCCCGATCCAGAGCCGGCGCGGGCAGCGCCTCGAAAGCCAGCGACAGGGCAGCCTCGAAGGCCTGCACGGCTCCGGAGGGCCCGATGCGCAGCGCGTGCTCCTGGGCGGGGCGCAGCGCGTCGTCCACGGCGCCGCGGCTCCAGGGGGACACGACCGGTGGCGCGAGCTCCACTGCGCCGAGATTCCCAGCGCCGAGCAGCCGCTCGACCAGGGGCGACGGCGCGCACGCGCGCCCGTCCTCGTCGGCGGCGTGCCACGAGAACGTGACCTCGCCGCTCGACGCAGCGAGCTGCGCGAAGAGCTCGCGCTCCTCATCCACCGCGTCACGTTTCACGGGCAGCTCGGGCAGCACATCGCGCAACGCGCGACGAACATCGTCGGCCAGCAGCGGATCCTCGACGATGCTGCGCGGGAACACCCCGCGGTTCATGCCGATCACGAAGAGGGCATCGAAGCTGCGCGCACGCGCCTCCATCACGCTGAGCACCTGCACGCCGCCGCCCTGCCCTCCGAGCGGCGCCCGCCCGCAGTCCTCCAGCGCGCGCCTCACCAGCAGCAGGAACTCCTCGCGGTCCATCTCGAGCGCCAGCGGAAGCGGCGCGTCCTCGGCGAGCAACACGCGCTCGAGATCGTCGCGGCCGGGGCAATCCGTCCGCCAGCCGAGATCCGTGTCGACGAGATCCCGCAGGCGGGCCAGGTGTGCGGCGAGCGGCGCGACCTGCGGCCAGCCTTGCCAGCGATCGCGCAGTGACGCCGCCGCGCGACAGGCGCGGGCGAGCGCCGACGCCGAGAGCGTGCGCCGCACGGCACGCAGCGGCTCGCCGGCGGCGGCGGGCTCGAATCCGCGGCGGGCCCGCAGGCTCACGTCGCGCCCGGGCAGATCGAGCGCGGCGACGTCGGCTAGCTGCGCGGCCCCGAGCTTGTGCAGCGCCTCGCGCAGATCCGCGCGCTCGACGCGCGTGGGCGACCACGGCTCTCCGCGGGCGGGCGGCGCGGGCGCGAAACGCGACACGGCGTCGAGCCACAGCTCGGCGCTCGCACGCGCGCCCCGTTCGATCAGCGCGAGGAGTGCCGCGAGGCGCCGGCCCGCGCTGCCGACGGGTCCGGTGGCGGCGATCCCGGACCACGGAACGCCGAGGCGCGCCAGGTGCAGGCGCAGCGGCAGGGCGAACGGGGCGAGCTCGCGCGCCACGATGCCGATTCGCTCGGGGCAGGCACCGCCATCGAGCAGCCGGCGGAGCCGCAAGGCCACGGCGCGCACCTCCGCGTGGGGTCCCGGGGCTTCGATCCACGTGAAGCGCGCTGCGGCGGGCGCGGGGAGGTCGCGCGCCTCGATGCCGCCGCACGCTGCGGCGACGCGTTCGCGAAAGCGCGCCCCGTAGAGACCCTCCGGATCGCCCGGCGCGAGCGGCGCCGCGGGGGCCAGCAGCACCCGGGCATCGCGCAGACGCACCAGCGTCTCGATCAGATCGGCCTGCACGCCGGTGGCATCCGCGAAGCCGTGCACGAACACCGCACGCGCCGGGAGTGCCCGATCCGGCTCGGCCTCGAGACGCAGGCGCGCGCGCACGAGGGCGCGCGAACCGTGATCGATCGCCCCCGCGTCGAGGGCCCGGGCGGTGCGCGCGGCCACGCGCAGCAGCGCGAAGGCGCGGTCCGCTTCCGCACCGGACACGCCGCACGCGCCGAGACACGCCTCCAGCGCCTCGCCGTGCGCCGCTTCGAAGCCCGCGTCGAGCAGATCGTCGATGCTGGCGACCACGGCGCCGTAGCCGTCGACGAGCGGGTCGAGATGCTGGGCGAGCGCGGGCTCGGCCCGCGCGTGGCGCCGCACGAGCAGCGGGTAGGCGGCCTGCAGCGGCGGCCCCTCGGCGCCGGGCTCCGCGATGCTGCGCGCGAGTGTGTCGAGTGTCTGCACCACGACGCCGAGCAGGCCACCGCCCAGCTGCCGGACCAGCAGCGAAGCGACGTGCAGGCGCAGACTGTTCGACGGCACCACGATGCGGACGGGTCGGGCGAGCAGACGCGGATCGGCGCGCGCCGACGCCGCCAGCGCCGCAACCTCTCGGCACAGCAGCGCATCCAGCCCCGGCGCGCCCTGCGCTCGCTGTGCTCGCCGCACTCCCGACACCCCCCGCACGACCTCCCGCGTCGTCCGCGCGGCAGGGCGCGAGCATCGCACGGATTCGTGACAAAGGAGGTCACGCGTCAAGAGGCTCGGATCCGGAGGGGGAATATCTTCACAAGATATTGAAAAGACTTATCTTTTCGAACTCTTCAGAAAATCACCACAGCGGATGAAAAACAAAGAATCGACATTGAACTTCATTTTCAATATGATACTCTCAAACCACGCTGCGACGGAGAGTCGGTTGCCCGGGCAACCGACCGCGCCGCAGAGCGAAGCCGAGTGCGGGAGTCGCACGTGATCGTCTGCCACTGCAAGGGCATCTCCGACCGGACCATCCGCGACGCGGTGCGCGCGGGCGCCCGTTCGTGCGGGCAGGTGGCGCGCAGCTGTGATGCTGGACGCTGCTGCGGTGGCTGCGCGCCCGTGATCCGCGAACTCATCGCTCGCGAGTCGGAGACCGAGAACGGGCTCGTGCTGCTCGGCGGCGCGGGCCTCGCCGCCACGGCCTAGACGCGCGCGGCGCCCATTCCGACTTTCGTTTTCATTAAGCTGGCCGCGTGCGCCCGCGCGGATACGCTGCGGCGTCTACGCAAACACGGGGGGACATCGATGCAGGGCGATGCCAAGGTGATCGAGGCGCTGAACGACGTGCTCACCGCCGAGCTCACCGCGATCAATCAGTACTTCATCCACTACAAAATGTGCGAGAACTGGGGCTACGCGCGCCTCGCGAAGAGCAAGCGCGAGGAGGCGATCGAGGAGATGAAGCACGCCGACGACGTGATCGAGCGCATCCTCTACTTCGATGGCGTGCCCAACATGCAGCGCCTCAACCCGGTGCGCGTGGGCGAGGATGCGGTCGAGCAGCATCGCCTCGATCTCGCGCTCGAGGTCGAAGCCGTCAAACGCCTCAACGCGGGCATCGCCCTGTGCCGCGACAAGGGCGACAACGGCTCACGCGAGCTGCTCGAGAGCATCCTGAAAGACGAGGAAGAGGCCGTCGACTGGCTCGAGTCGCAGCTGCACATCGTCGAGGAGATCGGCAAGGAGCGCTACCTCGCCGAGCAGATCCACGACTAGCCAGAGCGCCGAACCGAGGAAACGCGAATGCACGAGAAGAAATTCCTGGCGGATCGGCAGAAGGCGCTCGAGGAGGTCTTCTTCGAGCAGGAGAACCGCAGACTCGTCGAGCGCATCCAGGCCGAGGAGGCGAAGCTCGCCGCGAAGCACGGCTTGAAGGAGATCTCCGGCATCGCAGACGACGCGCTGATCGAACAGCTGGTGGCGCTCCAGATCCGTCCGGGCAGCTGGGCGGCCATGGCGCTGATCCCACTCGTCGAGGTCGCCTGGGCGAGTGGCAAGGTCGAGGAGAAGGAACGCCGCGCCGTGCTCTCCGCCGCGGAGGCCAACGGCGTGACCAAGGGCAGCGCGAGCTTCGAGCTGCTCGAGCAGTGGCTCGAGCAGCGCCCGGCTCCCGCCTACCTGGAGGCCTGGGGCCTGTACATCGTCGAGCTCTGCGCCGAGCTCGGTGAAGCCGAGCGCGCGGCGCTGCAGAACGAGATTCTCGGCCGGGCGCGACAGGTCGCCGAGGCGGCCGGCGGGCTGCTCGGCTTCGGCACCAAGATCAGCGAAAAGGAGCAGCGCGTCCTCGGCGAGCTGGCCAAAGCCTTCGCCGGCTAGTTCGCCGCCTCGACGCTGATCGTCGCCTTCTCGATGAGCAGCGGCTCCTTGGGCTTGCCATTCGGAGAGCCTTGCTTCTCGAGCGCTTCCAGCGTGTCCAGGCCCCCGACGACGCGACCGAACACGGTGTGCTTGCCGTCGAGGTGGGGCTGCGGCTTGAAGAGCAGGAAGAACTGGCTGCCATCGGTGCCGGGTCCGCGATTCGCCATGCTGAGAATGCCCGGCTTGTCGTGCCGGGCGCTTCGGTCGAATTCGCCTTCGTAGGAGTAGCCGGGCCCGCCCGTACCGGTGCCGGTGGGATCGCCTCCCTGCGCCATGAAGCGCGGGATCACGCGGTGGAACGGCACCCCGTCGTAGAAGCCGACCTTCGTCAGGTAGATCGTGCTCGAGACGTGCTTGGGAGCCGCCGCGGGCATGAACTCGATCTTCAGGTCGCCCACGTTGGTCTCGAGGTTCCAGAAGTAATGCTTCGCGGCGTCGAACTCCACGACGAGGGGCGGCGGAAGCTGCTCCTTCCAGCGCCGCTTGCTCTTGTCGATCTTCTGCTCGGCGATGTACGCCTCGATGCGGGCGATGGCGGCGTCAGTCGACGCGGGCACGCTTGCCTCCTTCGCGCTCTCGGCGCGGATCGTGGTCGACGCGAACAGGGCGAGAGCCAGCAGCGAAGGAGTCAGGGTGCGCGCGACGCGGTTCATGGCGATTCCTCCGTTTTCGGGGTGGGCCAAGAGTACCGACAACGAGGCAATCGGCCAGGGTCCGCTGCGCGGGGCGCTCCGTGTTAGCCTGACGCCGTGCGCGCCCATTACTTTGCCTACGGCTCGAATCTAGACCTGGCGCGGATGCGCGCGCGTGTCCCCTCCGCGCAGGTGGTCGGGACGGCGCTGCTCCGGGGCATGCGCCTGCAGCTCGACAAACGGGGCGGCGACGGCTCCGGCAAGGCGAATCTGCGCAGCGACGCGAGCGGCCACGTATGGGGCGTGGTGTACACGCTCGCGCGAGCACACTGGGCCGCGCTCGACGCCTGCGAGCCGGGCTACACGCGCATCCGCGTGTCCGTCGAGTGCGCGGGCGCCGTGCTCGACGCCGAGACCTACATCTCGGCGCTGCGCACGCCCGAGCCGTTCGCGCTGCCGTGGTACAAGCGGCTGATCATCGACGGGGCGCGCGCGCAGGGTCTGCCCGAAGCCTACGTGGCCCTGCTCGAAGACCTGCCGGAGCGCGGCGATCCGGACTGATCTCCCGCTCGCCCCGCGCTCGGGCAGCGCCGCCGGCGCACGAGCGCGCCTCAGGCCAGGCGGCGCGCGACGCGGCGCACCGCCTCGAGCGCTCGCTCGGGCGGCACGGACGTGTAGCAGAGACGCACCCACCCCTCGTATGCCGCACCGCAGCTCGGACCCGGGGCCAGCGCAACGCCGTCGGTGACGCAGTCTTCGAGAAAGCCCCAGATGCCGCGCGCGTCGAGCTTCTCGCGCACGTCGATGAAGTGGAACATCGAGCCTTCGGGCGGCGGCAGACCGAGCAGCTCGGCCGTCGCGTCGCCCACCTGCTGGTAGCTCTGGCGCGCGCGCGCGATCCATCCCCGGCCGTCGCGCAGCGCGCGGCGCGCCGCGATCTGTCCGGCGGTGGGCGCGGAGTACGCCGTGTGCGTCGAGATCTTCAGAGCCTGCGCGGTCACGTCGGGCGGCGCCACCAGATAGCCCGTGCGGTTGCCCGCCATGCCGAATGACTTCGAGAAGGAGAAGACCGTGACGGTGCGCTCCGGCGCAAAGCGGGCGAGCGAGACGTGCGCGCCGCGATACACGTAGTCTTCGTACACCTCGTCCGAGATCAGCCAGAGATTCTCGCGCGCCGCCCAGTCAGCCAGCGCCGCGAGCCAGGCCTCCGGCAGCACGCGGCCCGTCGGATTCGAGGGGCTCGAGACGTAGAGGGCGACGCTGCGCGGACCGAGCGCCTCGCGCACCGCCGCGAGCGCGTCGTCCGCGCTCGCCACCCGGTCGTAGAACGGAATCTCCACGGGTGTCGCGCGCAGCGCCGCAACCACGCCGGGGATGAGGGGCCAGTACGGCGCGAGGATGAGCACTTCGTCGCCGGGGCTGGCGATGGCGCCGACCGCGGCGCCGAGGGCGCCGGTCGCACCGGCGGTGACCAGCACGGACGCGCGCTCGCAGGGGAGCCCGTTGCGCGCGCGCACCTTCTCGACGATGGCGTCCACGAGCGCGGGCACGCCGCGCGCCTCGCAGTAGCGGTGCAGGCCCGGGTAGTCGACCTCGCGCAGATCCTCCATGCGCCCGCCTTCGAAGGGCTCCATCCAGGTGTCGCCCACGTGCAGCGGACAGACGTCTTCGGGAATGTCCCCGACGCGCTTCGCCGTGGGCGAGAAGACCGCGCTCTGCATGGCGTTCGTCTCGGGTGCGAAGTGGGGGGAGCGGGGCATGGATCGCCTCAGGTCAGATCGGAGAGCAGCGCGGCGTAGCCTTCGCGGAAGGTTGGGTAGCGGAACGCGTAGCCGGAGGCGAGCAGGCGCTCGTTGCTGCAGCGCTTGTTCGTGCTTGGGCGCGGCGACTCGATCTCCTGCGCGGGCACCACGCGCGGCTCGGGCGCGCCGAGCGCACCCGCCAGCCAGGTCAACACGGCAGACTCGTCGGCAGGCTCGGAATCGACACCGAGATACAGCGTCTCGGGCTCGGGCAGGCGCAGCAGATGACGCAGCGCACCGGCACAGTCGTCCCGGTGGATGCGGTTGGTGTAGCGGGGGGGGCCCGCGCTGTAGAGCGCGCTGCCCGAACGCACGCGATCGATGAGGCGCGTGCGGCGCGGCCCGTAGATGCCGCCCAGGCGCAGGATGATGGCGGGCCAGGGGGCGCGGCGCACGATCTCCTCGCCTTCCAGCACGCGCCGCCCGCTGAAGTTCTCGGGCTCGGTGGGCGAGCTCTCGTCCACCCAGCTGCCGTCGGTCTGCGCGTAGACGGAGGTGCTCGACACCAGGAGCACGCGGCGCAGCTTCTGGCCCTGCTGGTCGAGCGCCTCCAACAGCCGCCGCGGACCCTCCACGTACGCCGCCCGGTAGTGCGCGTCGTCGTAGCCGCCGGGTGAGACCGCGTAGATCAGCTCATCCAGGCCGCTCGGAAGATCGCGCAGGCTCCTCGGCACGGAGAGATCCGCCTCGAAGCGGCGGATGCCGATCGGCAGACTGGCGGGTCGGCGCCGCAGGCCCCACACGGTGTCGGCCTCCCCCACGAGCAGCCCGCCGAGGGCGGTTCCCACGTAGCCACATCCTGCGATCAGTACTCTGGCCATGTGCGTCCGAGCTGCGATCCCGCGCGATCGGGCCGCTTGCGAAAGTTATACTGCGCGGCATGCGGCCGCTCATCGGGATTCCGCAGTGCCTGGACGATCGGGGCCGCATTCGCGCGGGACGCGATGTCCAGTATCTCGACACGTCCTACGCCCGTGCGGTCTGCGCCGCCGACGCGACCCCACTCTACCTGCCCCTGCAAGCCGACGCGCGCGCGCTGATCGACGCCATCGACGGACTGCTGCTTCCCGGCGGCGACGACCTGCTGCCGGAACGGCCCTACCCGCCCGGAGTGCAGTTCGATCCGGTGTCGGAGCGGCAGCTCGCCTTCGATCGCCAGCTCCTCGACGCGGCCCTCGCGGCGGGACGCCCGGTGCTCTCGATCTGCTACGGCATGCAACTGCTCGCGCTCCAGCTCGGGGGCGCGCTCCATTACGACATCCCCACCGATGTCTGTTCAGCGGGGGCCCACCGCCTTCCCGAGCGTGACGGCCGTCACGCGATCGCCGTCGCTCCCGGCACGCGGCTCGCCGCCATCCTCGGCGACGCGGAATGCGCGGTGAACAGCATGCACCACCAGGCGGTGGCAGAGCCGGGGCCGCGCTTGCGGGTGTGTGCAGTGGCCGACGACGGGCTGATCGAGGCCGTCGAGGACCCCGAGGCGCGCTTCGCGGTCGGCGTGCAGTGGCACCCCGAGAAGATGGAGGGCGCCCACCGCGAGCGGCTCTTCCGCGCCTTCGTCGAGGCGTGCCGTTGAGCCTGGCGTCGTAGCGAGAACCCCTCGACTCCCGTCGGAGGAATGCAGGTTTTTTGTGACAATCATCACGTGAAACATTCGGGAAGAGCGGTAAGATTTTGATGAAGTATCCGGGGGGTGCTTTCCGCTGAGTTGAAAAAGCGGGCGTCGAACGCCCGCAACGCTGTACGGCAAACCTGCAAGGTGGGGGCAGGCTCATGCCGAGGATGCGCGATTCGATCTCGAAGCGAGTCAATGCGTCGGATGCAGCAGAGTCACCCGGCGTCGACGCGGTGCGGGTCTTTCTGGGAGCCGCGCTGGCCGTGGTCGACGCGAGGGAGTTCGAGCGCGCTCCGGCGCGCAAGCTGTCGACCTGGCTCTTCTCCCTCGGCGCGAGCGACGCCCTGGCGCGCCGGCTCGGCCTGGCGGGTCGAGCGGCGACGTCCCTCGGCGTGGATGTGTTCCGCGCCTTCTACGCGCTCGATCCGGTGAGTGCGGCGACGGTGGTCGGCCGCTTGAATCATCTCGCAACCGACGCGCGCTGGTGCCCGGCACGCGAAGCCGGACGCGCGGCCATGGACGACTGGCTCACCGGTGTTCGGCAGGACGCGCACGAACGGCTGCGCGATCTGATCGCGGCGCCGGCCGCGGCCGAGGCCGCGCACTTCGCCGCCGGGCTGACCGGTATCGAGGGTGATGCCGCACCGCGCGCACCGCGCCAGCGCGACGTGCCGCTGGGACGCCGCGCGGTGGCGTCACTCGCCGCACCGCGCTGAGATCTCGACCGCCTCGAGCAGGCGCAGGAACGCAGCCGCCACCGTCTCGCCCGAGAGCTCTCTGCAGGGGCGCGGCTCACCCGCGCGCTCCGCGCGAAGCACCCGCGCGCGCTCCCCGAGCAGATAGGGTCCGGTGCGCTCCTCGCGGGCGCGCGGCCCGAAGAGCGCGAGCGTGGGGACGCCGAGCGCCGACGCGAGGTGCAGCGGACCGGTGTCGCAGGTGACGAGGCAGGCGCTGCGCAGCAGCAGAGCGCCGAGCACGTCGAGCGGCACCGGCGCCGCGGGAAGCACCGCGCGTCCGGAGGGCAAGGCGCGGCGCGCGGCGTGCGCCATCCAGCGCTCGCGCCGCGAGAAGTGGCTCAGATAGAAGACCGCTTCCCGGCGCGCCAGGACGGCGCGCGCGAACGACACGAAGTTGCGGATGGGCCAGCTGCGATCGAGGCGCCGCGACCACAGCCGCGCGGTCTGGTGGGTGCCCACGCAGTAGAAGATCAGCAGCGCATCCGGCTCGACACGAAGCTCGCGCAGCAGCGCATCGGCGCGGGCGCGCGCGGCGTCGCTCACCTGGAACACCATCGGCCAGGGCGGGTCGGCGACGCCGAGCGGTGCCGCATAGAGCACCGCCGACTCCGCCGCGTGATGGCATTCCGTGCGCCCCGCGTTGTGCAGCGACGCAACCACCGGAAGCGCCGGGGCGCGCGCCATCGCGTCGGGATCCAGGCAGTGACGCGCACCGAGTTCGCGCAACATCGCGAGGAGCGGCGCCGGCTCGTTCTGGACCAGGATCACATCCGGTGCGAGCTGACGCGCCTCCCGGGCGACGCCTTCGAGCAGGCGCGCGGGGCTCGTGCGCCGGAAGCCGCGCGGAATTTCGAGGGTGCGATCGACGTGGGGATGACCGCGCCACACCGCGGGCGCATTGGTGAGCACGCTGACGCGCAGGGTCGGGTGCGCGCGGCGCAGCGCCTGGGGAATCGGCGTCCAGAAGAGGTTCTCACCCATGCGGCCGTGTCGCACCAGCAACAGCTGGCGCACGCGCCCCGCGTCGAGATCGCGCCGCAGCGCCGCGAACGCGGGATCCGGCGCCGCCCGCGGCGACGTCTCGGCCGCGCCGGTCTCGGCTGCCCCAGCGGCGTGCGCGAGCGGGCGGTCTGCCTTCATGGGAGCGGCATTCCATCCGTCCCGAGCAGCGCGCGCAGCGCGGGGACGAGAACCTCCGCGATGGCGCGCTGCCCCTTCTGATTCCAGTGCCCGGCCACCCAGTACGAATCGAAATCTTCCGTGTAGGCGCCGGCGGTCTCGAGGAACGGAATCTCGTACGCCGCGAGCGCGCGCCGCAGGCGCGCCTCGGCATCGGGATCCCGATCCACCAGGAACACCACAAGCCGCGCGCCGTCGCTGGCCACGATGCGGTTCAGGTCGCGCAGCAGGAGCTCCGTGACGCGCCAGGCCTCTTCGGGGTCCACCTTCTCCTCGACGTCGCGCTTGATCGCAAGCTGGCGCAGCGCCGCCTCCAGGAACAGGGAGAGCGGCGCGCGCCGCAGCAGCCCCGCGCCGAAGAGCCCCGTGTCGCGCAGGTTCGGCACCGGAACGCCGGTGAGCATCAACACGGCTCCGTAGCGCTCGAACACCGGTTTGCGCCCGCGCCAGTACTCGCCCAGCACGTTGTAGGGCACGTCGTTCGTGCAGAACTGCAGCACCACGAGGTCGGGTGCATAGCGCCGGCCGTGGTGCAGGTAGGCCAGCAGCTCCTGATCGGTCGAGTAGCCACCGACGCCGAGTGACACCACCTGGAGCGGCCGCTCCGCGGCGAGCCGCGCAGCGATCAGCGCCGTGTAGGTCTCCGCATCGTTTACGGTGTATGCCTCCGTGTGGGAATCTCCGAGGAAGACGATGCGCTGCGTGCCCGCCGGCTTCTCGAACGGGATCTCGGCCGTGCGAAATCCGTGGAGATCGATGCTCTCCGTCGCGGTGAACTCGTCCGTGCGCCGCTGCGCCGTGAGGCCGCGGCGCAGCTTCCAGCCGAGCCGGGAATCGTGCTCGGTGAACAGGTTGTTGTGGCTGCGCTTGGGCAGCACGAACGCGTCCACGAAGAGGTTCAGGATGACCAGCAGAAGCAGATTCAGGGCCACGATCACCAGGCTGAAGGCCAGCGCCTTGCGGTCGCCGCGCAGCGCCTGGCGCAGGGCCGCGCCGCAGAGCAGCGCCGCGGAGATCGTGACGCCCGCGCCGAGGCTGCCCTGCCTGGCGACGAGCACGAGCAGCAGCAGCGTGAGCAGCAGCCAGGGCACGAAGCCGATGCGCCCGACCAGCACGCGGCCGATCTCGAGCAGCGTGCTGCGCCAGTCGGGCAGGAAGCTGCAGCCGATCCACAGGCCCCATGCGATGGCGGAGAGCGCGACACCGGGTGCGGTGCCCTCCGCTGCGAAGAGCATGGCGCGGACGTCGCCCAGCGCGATGCACAGCGCCGGCGCGATCCAGGCGGCGTGGAGCATCCGGCCCAGCACGGCGTCCAGCGCCGGCAGCCCCGGTGTTGCGTGGCAGAGCGGAGAATCGGTGTCGCGCATCTCGGTGCGCCGGCGCGCCGCTGGTGGCGTGCCCGACGAGGCGGAATACTAGCGCCATGCAGCCGCTGTATTCGATCCTGTTCTGGCTGTTCTTCGCGGCGAGCTCGATCGCCCTCTTCCCGCTCGCCGTGATCCTCTGGGCGCTGACGGCGCCCTTCGACCGGCGGCGCCGCATCCTGCACCAGTTCACCTGCTTCTGGGCCTCGCTCTACACCTGGCTCAATCCGGCCTGGCCGGTCGTGATCCAGGGACGCGAGCACATCCGGCCCGGCGAGACCTACGTGATGGTGGCCAACCACCTCTCGTTGCTCGATATCCTCGTGCTCTTCCGGCTCTTCACCCACTTCAAGTGGGTGTCGAAGAGCGAGAACTTCCGCGTGCCGTGCATCGGCTGGAACATGCGACTGAACCGCTACATCGAGCTGCGCCGGGGCGATCGCGCGAGCGTCGTGCAGATGATGAAGGCCTGCCGCAGCGCCCTCGCAGAGGGCAATTCGATCATGATCTTTCCGGAGGGAACGCGGTCGCCCACGGGCCGGCTGCGCAGCTTCAGGACCGGTGCCTTCGATGTCGCCAAGGACACGCAGCGGCCCATCCTGCCCATCGCGTTGCAGGGCACGCACGACGCCCTCCCCAAGCGCGGCGTGGTGCTGCGCGGCCGCCACCCGATCCGCGTGACCGTGCTCGAGGAGATTCCGTACGAGAGCTTCGCGCGTCAGTCCTCGGAGGAGCTGGCGGAACGGGTCCGCGCCCGCATCGCGGCGCAGATCGAAGAGAAGGAAGCGCCTCCACAGTTCTGAGCGGATCGCCCGGCAGGCGGCGAACGCGTGCAACGCGCCGGAATCGATCAGTCGCGCTGGTGCCAGAGCGAGGGCTCGTACGCCCCGGCCATGGCCGCCTCGTCGAGCTCGCCGCCGAGGAAGGCCGCCACTTCCGACGCCACGGCCGCCGGATCGGCGACGAGGCGCTCGGTCTCCACGCCGAGCAGTGTCACGCGCGGCTGCCCCTCGGCCCAGCGCTCGAGATCGGCGAGCTGCGCGGCGAAGATCTCCGACAGACGCGCGTCGGGGAGAACGCCCTCGACGCCGCCGAAGCGCGCGAGCATGGCCCGCTGCGACGCGACCACCTGGCCGAGCGGCCGGCGCAGCAGGATCACACGGTAGGGGTAGGCGTCGGGCAGCGACGCCACCAGGGCGTGCACCAGCTTCACCGCCCGCCCCAGCGCCTGCGCCAGCCACGACGTGTCGCGAAGCGTGCGCTTGGCCGCCTCGAACTCGAAGTAGCCGCGCGGGTTGTGCTCGTCGGGCTCGCGAAGGCCGTCGGTCAGCAGTGGAAAGCCGCCGGCCCCGAGCATCTGCATCATCAGCGAGGTGCCCGAGCGCGGCACGCCGCTCACCAGGGTGACGAAGTCGCGCGCCATCAGCGCCGCACCCCGCGCGCCAGGGGAGATTGCTCCACGCGTTGCCGGTGAGCTGCCGCGAAGCTGCCGGCGGCGCGCGAGAACGCGCGCGCCCGCTTGCCTGCAGCGCCGCGCGTCGTCGTATAATGCGCGGCCAAGAGCTGCACGCGACGCGTTCCACCCATGAGCGAATCCCCTTCCGACACGGCGATGATGACGGCAGACGAAGCAGCGGCCTGGCTGCGCGAAGTCGGGGGCGAACTATACCGGACCCCCCCGAGCTACGGGGACGGCAGGGCCTGGGTGGCGGTGGTGCGCGCGCCTGCCGTGCGCGGGCACAGCGGCCCGCTGATCGTGGCGCTCGGCGGAAGCATGCAGGAGGCGACGGCGACCGCGGCCCAGCAGTGGCACCAGCTCTGGCGGAAGCGCGGCGTGCTCCACTGAGCGGCGGCCGAGCGCGGCCCGGCTTCGGTACCCTGCCGCGCGTGTCGGATGCACTCCCCAACGGCAAGCTCCCCGCGGCGCTGCTGCGCGAGCTGCTCGCGGCGAGCCCGCCGCTGCCGCCGGAGGTGCGCCTCGGCCCGCGCGTGGGCGAGGACGCCTGCGCCATCGACGTGCCGGCCGGAGCGCTGGTGGCCGCCACCGATCCCATCACGCTGACGGGCAGCGGCGTGGCCGCGCACGCCGTCGTGGTCAACGCGAACGACGTGGCGGTGATGGGCGTGCGGCCGCGCTGGTTCCTGGCCAGCGTGCTGTTTCCATCGGGCACGCGCGCGGCGGATGTGCGCGCCTGCTTCGCGCAGATGCAGGCCGCGCTGCGCGCCGCCGACGTGACCCTCGTGGGCGGACACACGGAAGTGACGAGCGCGGTGACCCAGACCGTCGTGGTGGGCCAGATGCTGGGGCTGGCGACGGACGGCCGCTTCGTGCCGACCGGGGGCGCGCGGCCGGGAGACGCCGTCGTGCAGGTCGGCCCGGCGCCCATCGAGGGCGCGGCCGTGCTCGCCGCCGAGGCGGGCGCGCGGCTCGCCGGCGTCGATGCCGCGCTGCGCGCGGCGGCCGCCGGAGCGCTCGAACGGCCCGGCATCTCCGTCGTCGCGTGCGCCCTGCGCGCCGCCGAGCTCGGCGCCACGGCGCTGCACGACCCGACGGAGGGGGGCCTCGCCTGCGGCCTGCACGAGCTCGCCGACGCCTCGGGGGTGCGCATCGTGCTCGACGAAGCCGCCGTGCTCTGGTTCGAGCCGGGGGTCGCCGTGTGCTGCGCCCTCGGCGCGGATCCCTGGGGCACGCTGGCTTCGGGGGCGCTGCTGGCCACCTTCCCGGAGGCGCACGCCGGGCGCGCCTGCCGGGCCCTCGCGGAGTCGACACCATCCCGCGTCATCGGACGCGTCGAGGCGGGCACCGGCGTGGTGCATGCAGACGGCAGCGCCCTGCGCGAGTTCGCGCGCGATGAGGTGGCGCGCGTGCTCGAAGCGGAACGCTGAGACGCGCGGAGCCCGTGGCCAGGCGCTCGTACGCGCCGCTATCGGCGGCGCGGAATGGCGCGGCGCAGCCGGCTCGCGCGGTACAGCAGCGCGAGCGCTCCGATCCCGGCCGCCAGCAGCGCCACGCGGCCGGGCTCCGGCACCTGCAGCGTGAGGATGCCGATGTGGCCCGTGTGCGTCTGGAAGCCCGGACCGATCCAGTGGGTGAGCGCGGGCGTCACGAGCTGCAGGTTGCGCATGCCGCTCGGCGTGGCCGTGTCGTAGCCCGCGCGGTGCAGGATCGTGGTGTACACGCCCGTGGCGTAGACCGTCACCGAGCCGGTGGTCCAGGGCGTGCCCGAGCCGCGAACCGTGAGCGTGCTCGTCTTGCCATTGATGTTGTTGTAGTACCGGTTCTCGATATCGTGCGGATTCAGCCAGTTGGTCGTCTTGCCCTGCTTGTCGTAAGCGGTGGGCGTGCACTCGAAGCAGCGGCCCAGCGCCACGACCATGTTCCAGCTGCCTGCCCCGGTGTAGGTGCCGGCAATCCCGGGCACCACATACTTCCTGACCGCGCCGAACCTGCCGAGCAGGCCCATGGCGCCACCGAAGGTGTTCGGACCCGGTTGGATGATCCAGGTGCCGGCCCGCTGCCCCATGCCTGTCTTGGTGACAGCACCCGGCCCGCCCCCCGCGAAGAAGCTGCCCGCGGCGTTCACGAACGTCGCATAGGTATTGCTCTGCAAGTAAGAACGCAAGTAAGAAGTAGTGGGAAGCCACCCAGTGGTCATGATGCCGAACGCGGACTGCGGCATCGAGATTCCGCCGGCCGCGCCCGGCGTCGTCGTGCTGATCAGCGAGGGACCACCCGCGCGCGGCCCGGTCGCGGGAGCGCCTGCCTGCATGACGGACGGCGGGCAATAGCGAAAGCCCACCGGGTGGGTCGGGGTTCCCTTGTACGGCGTGGCGTACTGGCAGTCGTGCCCGAGCGGCCACCCCGTCCAGTCCGCCGCGGTGTACGGCGGCTGCGTGCCACTGGTGATGTCGTTTCCGAAGGCGTGCATGATGAAGGACGCGTGAAACAGCGCGGGGCCCGCCTGGGCCGTGCCGGGCAGCGCCAGCACGATGGCGGTGAAGAGGCTCGCGAGCGTTCGCTTCGACATGATCGATCCTCCTCGTGCCATGCATTGCAGGTCAGAGTCTCCGGCTCGCGCGGTGCAGCAGGAGCAGCGCCGCGATGCCCGCGGCGAAGAGCGCCACGCGGCCGGGCTCCGGCACCTGCAGCGTGAGGATGCCGATGTGGCCCGTGTGGTCTTGCCAGCCGGGGCCGATCCAGTGGGTGAGCGCGGGCGTCACGAGCTGCAGGTTGCGCACGCCGCCGGGTGTGACCGTGTCGTAGCCCGCGCGGTGCAGGATCGTGGTGTAGATGCCTTCCCGAGCGTAGAGCGTCACCGAGCCGGTGGTCCAAGGCGTACCGGAGCCGCGCAACTGCACCTTGCTCTTCATGCTGTTCACGTGGTTGGTGTAGGTGTTGACTGTGAGGTGCGGATTGAGCCAGTTCGTCGGCTTGCTCGTCCTGTATGCGGTGGGCTCGGCATAGGGCACGCGCCCGAGCGCGCGAATCATGTCCCAGCTTCCCGTGCCCACGTAGGTGCCGGCATAGCCCGTAAACTCGACGCGCGCGCCGAGCTGACCCAGCAAGCCCATGGCGCCACCGAAGGCGTTCACACCCTCGTGAATGACCCACGTCCCCGCCTGCTTTCCCACGCCCGTCTTGGTCTTCTGACCGAGACCCGCGGCGGGGCCTCCACCGGCGAAGAATGTCGCCGCGGCGTTCACGAACGTCGCATACGTCACAGCTACGTAATGAGGCTCGCTGTAGGTACCCCATGAGCCCGTCGCGGTGACGCCGAACGCCGCCTCTGGCAGCGCGATGGATGCGGGCGATCCGCTGCCCACGCCGAGCGAGCCCGATCCCGTGGCGGGAGCGCCGATCGAGAAGGCGGAAGGTTCGCAAGAGTAGGCGTAGCAGCGATGTCCCAACGGCCACGCTGTGAAGCGACTCGCGGTGTAGGGCCAGACGAAGCCGCTGGTCACGTCGTTGCCGAAGGCGTGCATGATGAACGACGCTTCGAAGAGCGCGGGGCCCGCGGAGACCTGCGTGGTGCTCGCCAGAAGTCCAGCCGCGAGCGCCATGCATCGCGCGTGCAGCTTCATGGCATCTCCTCCCTGGGGTGCGTGCGCCGAGCTTTCCTCGCGCAGCGCATCGGCAACGAGCCTAACACGAATGCACGGCAGGCTGTGCGGTCGCGTTGCTCGGATCTACAAGAGGGAGTGTTCACTCCCTCTTGCGCGCGACTGCGCGCGTCAGCCGCGCAGCAGCGCCGCGAAGCGCTGGAGCAGGCGCGGACCCGCGGGGGCCTCGCGTACCTCGCGCGCGAGCTGCTCGGGATCGAGGCCCTCATCGCGCAGCAGGTCGGCGCGCGCGTCGCAGTAGCCGAGCATCACCGCCGCGTCGAACTCGGGGTGGAACTGCACGCCCCAGGCGCGCGCGCCGACGGCGAACGCCTGATTCGCATCGTGCGCGTTCTCCGCCAGTCGCCGCGCGCCGGGCGGCAGCTCGAGCACGCTCTCCAGGTGGCTCTGCTGCGCGGCGATCGGCCCGTCGAGCACGCCGAAGAGCGCGTCGCGCTGCGCATCGGGCAGCGGGCGCAGCGTCGCGGTGCCCATCTCGCGGCCGCGCGGGTTCGGTCCGACGCGCCCGCCCAAGGCGTGGGCGAGCAGCTGGTGTCCGTAGCAGATGCCGAGCACCGGCCTGCCGGCAGCCACCGCGCGCGCGAGCCACGCGGCGCTGCGCTCGCTCCACGCCAGGCGCGCGCTCACCATCTCGGCCGAGCCCGTCAGCACCACGGCCGCCGGCGCGCCCGGGTCGGGCAGAGTCTCTCCGAGATAGGGCGCCACCACGTCCACGGCCGCGCGCGCGAGCCCCATGCCCTCGGCGATCCAGTCCTCGAAGTCACCGGCGCGGCGCGCACTCGCCTCGGGGAGCGCAGCGCCCAGCTTCACGATGAGGGGTCGCGTCACGACGGCTCCTGCCACGCGGGGCACGGCGCGCGCGGCTCGGGCGACTGCGGGGCAACGTGATGGAATGCGATGCCGGCCGCGGTCGCCACGTTGAGCGAGTCGATGCCGGGCGCCATGGGAATCGTGAGCGCCAGGTCGGCCTCGGCGCGCGCGGCGGCCGAGAGTCCACCCTGCTCCGCGCCGAGCAGCCACGCCACGCGCTCGGGCAGTGGCCCGAGCGCCGCGAGCGGGCGTTCCCGACGCGACGCGCACAGCGCCAGCACGCGAAATCCGGCGGCGCGCAGGCGGCGCAGCGCGGGCGCGAGCTCGGGAGTGCGCGCGAACGGCACGCACAGCACGGCGCCCATCGAGACGCGCAGCGCCTTGCGATACAGGGGATCCGCGCAGCGCGGCGTGAGCAGCACGGCGTCCACGCCGAAGGCCAGCGCGTTGCGGAACACCCCGCCGACGTTGTCGGGGTTGCTGACGTCCTCGAGCACCGCGATCCGGCGCGGCGGCGGCGCGGGCGATGCGAGCAGCGCATCGAGCGAGAGGGCCGGCCCGCGTTCGCCGACGGCGAGGCAGCCGCGGTGCATCGGATAGCCGACGATCTGGTCCATCAGCGCCTGGCTCGCCAGGTAGACGGGCGTCTCGGCATCGAGCCGCGCGAGCGCGCGCTCGATGCCGCGCAGCGCGGCGCGGGTCACGAAGACCGAGCGCGTGCGGTAGCGCGGCGCGTCGATCAGACGCGCGACGTTGAGCCGCCCCTCGACCAGGAACACGTCCGACGCGCTGCGCAGCGCCGCGTCGCGCAGGTTGCGGTAGAGCGCCACGCGCGGATCGTCGAGCTGCGCGACGGGCTCGACGCGCACGTCACCCGACCTCTGCCGAGAGCCGCGCCGCCACGCCGAAGACGTGCGCGTCGCGCACGGCGAGCGCGCGCAGCGCCGCGGCCAGCTCGAGCACATAGGCGGCGTTCGAGCCGCTGCGGCCGGACGCGCGCCGCACCTGGTCCGCGATGGCCGCCAGCGGCGCCGGGCCGAGAAAGTTCGGATTGTGCGCGTGGGCGATGTAGGTCAGCGCCGGCGCCAGAGCCTGCGCCGAGTCGGCAAAGCCCACGTCGACCGGGCAGCGCTCGAAGCCCCCGCTCTCGCGCGCGTCGAGCCGGGCCAGCACCGCGTCCCAGACGCCGTCCGCCACCCGGTACGCCACGCCCCAGCAGCGGGCCGCGCGCCGCGGCACGAGCGTCGCGACCCGGCCGGGCGCGTCCGGCGCGCCGCGGTGATCCGGCGAGCCCTGCCACAGGCGCCTCGCAAGGCCGCGCACGCAGGCGGCGCGCTTCTCGAGGTACGCAAAGTCGGGGCGCCAGATGAGCGACCCGTAGCCGAAAATCCAGCGCGCGCGCGCCTGCATGCGCGCATCCTAGCGGAAGGCGGCAGGCGCGCCGTATGCTGCCTGCGCGCTCGGCGGCCCCGGACCGCGCGAGCCGCCGCGGAGGCTGCCTTGTTCCAATCCGAAGCCATCACCGAGGGGCTGCGCGTCGAAGTGCAGGCCCGCTATGCGCCGGAGCACTCGAATCCGACCGGCAACCTGTGGTTCTTCCTGTACACGATCCGCATCTCGAACGAGGGCGAAGAGCCCTGCCGGCTCGTCTCGCGGCGCTGGACCATCCGCAACGCCACGGGGAAGGTCGAGGAAGTGCGCGGCGCCGGCGTGGTGGGACAGCAGCCAGTGCTCGCGCCGGGCGAGACCTTCGAATACACCTCGGGCTGTCCGCTCGACACGCCCTTCGGCTCGATGGAAGGCACCTACCAGATGGTGACCGAGAGCGGCGAGCACTTCGACGCGAAGATCGCCCGCTTCGAGCTGCGCGAGCCGGGCGCCATCCACTGAGACGCCCGCGCAGACGCCCCCAGCGCCGGCTGCCGCGCTCGCGCCCGGGCGCGCCAGACGCTCAGCGCGAGAACAGGAGCACCGCGGGGATCGCCGCGACGCTCAGCAGCGTGCCGAGCGTGATCGCGGACGCCACCAGCGCCGGATCGGTCTGGTAGCGCTCCGCGATCACCGCGTTCATCACCGCCGGCGGCATGATCGAGTACAGCAGCAGCACCTTGCGATCGATCTCGCTCGCGTCGAGCAGCGACAGGAAGAGCAGCGCGCAGGCGAAGCCGCCGCCCATGCGCACGGCGACCGCCACGAGCGAGTCGCGCACGTCGCGCACCGCGAGTGCGCGCAGCTGCACGCCGAGGGTGAGCAGCATGAGCGGGATCGCCATGGCGCCGAGCATGTCGATCGGCTCCGCCACGATGCGCGGCAGCGCGATGCCCGTGAGCGAGACGGCGATGCCGCCGGCCGCGCCGTAGACGAGGGGCAGGCGCAGCGCCTCGCGCAGACCGTTCTCGCCCTTGGCGATCCAGATGCCGAAGACGGCGCTCAGCACCGCGATGCTGACGAAGATGAGCGCCCCCGCCTCGAGGCCCGCCGGGCCGTAGGCGAGCCGCGCACAGGCGAGCCCCATGTTGCCGCCGTTGAAGAAGACGGCGGGCAGCAGCACACCGCGTCCGACGCCGGATGCCCGCATGTAGAGGGCCGCCAGCAGCGCGGTGCCCGCCGCCATGAAGAATGTGCCGCCGGCGAGCACCCCCCAGCGCATGGGATCGAGCCGCACGCCGGACAGCACCGAGAAGAGCAGCGCGGGGGACGCCACGAAGAGCGCCAGGTTCGAGAGCGTGCGGCGCTGCAGACCGCGCGGGCCGCCGAGGGCGTAGCCCAGGGCGACCACGCTGAAGACCGGAACCACGGTGGTGAGCACGGCGATCATGGGTGGAGCTGCAACATAGGCCGAAACTCTATGATTTTGAGAATATTCTCGAATGGTTGACAGAACGATGCAATTGAAACACTTTATCCGCATAAACAGATAGACCAACCATCTTCACGGAGCTTCGCCCATGTCCACGCCCGCGCGCATGCCCTTCAAAGTCCGGGACCTCAACCTCGCCGAGCTCGGTCGCAAGGAGATCCGGCTCGCCGAGCAGGAGATGCCGGGCCTCATGGCCCTGCGCGAGCGCTACGGCAAGAGCCGGCCGCTCGAGGGCGCCAAGATCATGGGCAGCCTGCACATGACGGTGCAGACCGCGGTGCTCATCGAGACGCTCACCCAGCTCGGCGCCGACGTGCGCTGGGTCAGCTGCAACATCTTCTCCACGCAGGATCCGGCGGCCGCCGCGGTCGTCGTCGGTCCGAACGGCACGCCCGAGGATCCCCAGGGCACGCCCGTCTTCGCCTGGAAGGGCGAGACGCTCGAGGAGTACTGGTGGTGCACGGTCGAGGCGCTCGAGTGGCCGGACGGTTCGGGTCCGAACCTGATCGTGGACGACGGCGGCGACGCGACGCTGCTGATCCACAAGGGCGTCGCCTTCGAGAAGGAAGGCAAGGTCGCCGACTTCGACGCCGACGCGGAGCCCGAGGAGTGGGGCGTGATCCTCGAGACGCTGCGCCGCGAGCAGCTGCGCAATCCCAAGCGCTGGTCCGCGATCGCGCAGCACATCCGGGGCGTCTCGGAGGAGACGACGACGGGCGTCCACCGCCTGTACCAGATGGAGCAGGACGGCACGCTGCTCTTCCCGGCGATCAACGTGAACGACTCCGTCACCAAGAGCAAGTTCGACAACATCTACGGCTGTCGGCACTCGCTTCCCGACGGCTTGATGCGCGCCACCGACGTGATGCTCGGCGGCAAGGTCGCCGTGGTGTGCGGCTTCGGAGAAGTCGGCAAGGGCTGCGCCCAGGCGCTGCGCGGCCAGGGCTGCCGCGTGATCATCACGGAGATCGACCCCATCTGCGCGCTGCAGGCGGCGATGGAGGGCTACGAGATCAACACGCTCGACGACGTCGTCGAGAGAGCGGACCTCTTCATCACGGCCACCGGCAACAAGGACATCATCCGCGCCGACCACATGGCGCGCATGAAGGACAAGGCCATCATCGGCAACATCGGCCACTTCGACAACGAGATCGACATGGCCGGCCTCAAGAAGATCGAGGGCATCCGCAAGGAGAACATCAAGCCCCAGTACGACGAGTGGATCTTCCCGGACGGCCACTCGGTGCTGGTGCTCGCGGAGGGCCGGCTGCTGAATCTGGGCTGCGCCACCGGACACCCGAGCTTCGTGATGAGCGCTTCCTTCACCAACCAGGTGCTCGCCCAGCTGGAGCTGTGGCAGAACCCGAAGAGCTACGAGAAGAAGGTGTACGTGCTGCCGAAGGCGCTCGACGAGGAGGTGGCGCGGCTGCACCTCGGACAGCTCGGCGTGAAGCTCACCGCGCTCACGGAGTCGCAGGCGGAGTACATCGGGGTGCCGGTGGCAGGGCCCTACAAGCCCGACCACTACCGCTACTGAGCCCGGATCCGCGCCGGCGCGCTCTCGCGCATTGGATCGCCCCGGCGAAAGGCGCATATTCACGGGCCGACGCGAAGCCGGGCAACGAGAACAGGAGCGGCTCGAATGGCGAGCGCCAGCGCGACGCCTCGTCCCCGCCGGCGCCGCTACGTCGCGGCGGTGGGACCTCGGCTCGGCAAGCTCCTGGCCGTCGTCTTCGCGCTCTTCTCGATCCTGGCCGTGAACTCGTTCTACCTGGCGAGCGTGACCCTGCTGGGCGTTCGCTTCCAGAACTGGTTCTACCTGGTCATGTTCGGCCTGCACCTGCTGCTCGGCCTGGCGCTGATCGGCCCGGTGCTGATCTTCGGCGCGCTCCACATCGCGAACGCCTGGAGCCGGCCGAACCGGCGCGCCATCCGGGCGGGTCTGGCTCTCTTCGCCACGGCGAATCTCGTCTTCTTGAGCGGGATCGTGCTGACGCGCGTGGATCTCGGCGGGTTGCGCTTCGAGGTGAATCAGCCCGCCGCGCGCTCCGTCGCCTACTGGGCCCACGTGAGCGCGCCGCTCGTCGCGGCGTGGCTCTTCGTGCTGCACCGCCTGGCCGGCCGCCGCATCCGGTGGCGCGTGGGCGCGTCCTGGGCGGCGCTGGCGGCGGCCTTCGCCGGCGGCATGGGGCTGCTGCACGCGCAGGATCCGCGCGCCTGGAACCTCGCCGGACCGAAGTCCGGGGAGAAGTACTTCTTCCCCTCCCTGGCGCGCACCTCGACGGGCAACTTCATTCCGGCGGCCGTGCTCCAGAACGACGACTACTGCCGCGAGTGTCACACGGACATCCACGACGGCTGGACCCACAGCGCCCACCGCCTGAGCTCGTTCAACAATCCGCCGTACCTGTTCAGCGTGAAGGAGACGCGCCGCGCGATGATGGCGCGCGACGGCGACGTGCGAGCGTCGCGTTTCTGCGCCGGCTGTCACGACCCCGTCCCCTTCTTCAGCGGCGCCTTCGACGATCCCCGCTTCGACGATCCCGAGTTCGATCTGGCGAGCGATGCCACGGCCCAGGCCGGCATCACCTGCAGCGTCTGTCACAGCATCGCGCACATCAACAGCGTGCGGGGCAACGCGGACTACACCATCGACGAGCCGGTGCACTATCCCTTCGCGTTCAGCGAGCAGCCGGCGCTGCGCTGGATCAATCGCCAGCTCGTGAAGGCCAAGCCCGAATTCCACAAGGCCACCTTCCTGAAGCCGCTGCACCGCAGCACCGAGTTCTGCGGCACCTGCCACAAGGTGCATCTGCCCCCCGAGCTGAACGCCTACAAGTGGCTGCGCGGCCAGAATCACTTCGACGCGTTCTGGCTGAGCGGCGTCTCCGGATTCGGCATCGCGAGCTTCTACTACCCGCCCAAGGCGGAGCCCAACTGTCAGGGCTGCCACATGCCCCCGATCGAGGCCTCCGCGGCGCCCAACTTCGGCGCCCGGGTCCGAGACGATTCCGGTCGGATCAAGACGCTCGACCACCAATTCCCCTCGGCGAACACAGCGCTTCCCTACCTGCTGCGCGACGCGCTGCCGCGCGCCGACGCGGCGATCGATGCGCACCGGCGCTTCCTCGAGGGCGTGATGCGCGTCGATCTCTTCGGCGTGAAGCGGGGCGGGCGGATCGACGGCGAGCTCGTCGCGCCGCTGCGCCCGCAGGTGCCCGCCCTCGAGCCCGGCGAGAGCGTTCTGCTCGAGGCGGTGATCCGCACCGTCAAGATGGGCCACCTCTTCACCCAGGGAACCGCCGACTCGAACGAAGTGTGGATGGAAGTCCGCGTGACGAGCGGCGATCGCATCATCGGGCGCAGCGGCGGCCGCGAGCGCGCGGGCAACGCCGTGGATCCGTGGTCGCACTTCGTCAACGCCTTCGTCATCGATCGCGAGGGCAACCGCATCAACCGCCGCAATGCCCAGGACATCTTCGTCGCGCTCTACGACAACCAGATCCCGCCCGGCGCGGCGGATGTCGTGCACTACCGTCTCGATGTGCCTCCGGATGTCCGCGAGCCGATCACGGTGTCGGTCAAGCTCCAGTACCGCAAGTTCGACACCGAGTACATGCGGCTCGTCGAGAACGATCCCGACTTCCGCAACGATCTGCCGATCGTGACCCTGGCCGAGGACCGCGTCGCCTTCCCGATCGCCGGCACGGCGCAGCAGCCCTCCAATCCAGAGTCTCCGATCGAGCGCTGGCAGCGCTGGAACGACTACGGGATCGCGCTGCTGCGCAAGGGTCAGCTCGGGGAGCTGCGGCAGGCGGCGGCAGCGTTCGAGGAGGTCGACCGGCTCGGACGCCCCGACGGCCCGCTGAACCTGGCGCGCGTGTACATCAAGGAGGGGCGCGTGCAGGTGGATGCGCCCCGGGCCCTCGAGCGCGCCGCGCACTTCCAGCCGCCGGCAAACGAGTGGTCGCTGCTGTGGTTCGGTGCCGGCGTCGCAGCGTCGAACGGAGACTTCGATCGGGCGATTGCGAGTCTCGAGCGCATCGTGCAGGGCGGCTTCGCGCAGGCGCAGGGCCGCGGCTTCGACTTCTCGAAGGACTACACGGTCCTAGATGCGCTGGCGAGCGCGTGCTATCAGCGCGCTCTCCAGGCGCACGGGGACGCGCGACAGCGCGACCTGCGCGCGGCGCGCGACGCATTCCTGCAAGCCCTCTCCTACGACCCCGAGAACCTGGCCGCGCACTGGGGCCTGAAGCTCGTGTACACCGATCTCGGAGACGCAGAGAAGGCGCGCGAGCACGCGGCGCTCCACGCCTACTACAAGCCCGACGACAATGCCCGAGACCGCGCGGTCGCGCGCGCCCGGCGCACGTATCCGGCGGCCGACCGGGCCAGCGAAGCGGTGGTGATCTACGACCTGCAGCGCCCGGACGCCTACGGCAGCAGCCCGGAGCAGACACGGGGAGCGCGCCGTGCCGACTGAGCCGAAGCGGGACGACGAGCTCGAGCCGGGCGCAGAGGAAGAATTCGTCCCCGAAGACGACCGGATCATCGGGCACGCCTTCCGCTGGTCGCTCGCCGCCGCCGCGCTCGTCGCGGGGATCGCGGCGCTGGTGCTCTTCGGCTCCCGCGAGCAGCCGGAGGCTCCCGCGCTCGTCGCGCGCGGCCCGATCGAGCTGCCGCGGCAGCTCGACCAGAGCCAGGCCGCACTGCCGCTGGTGCCCTTCCGCGACGTGACGCGCGCCGCCGGCATCGACTTCGTGCACGAGAACGGCGCGCGCGGCGAGAAGCTGCTGCCGGAGACGATGGGGGCGGGCGTCGCGTTCCTCGACTACGACGCGGACGGCGACCAGGATCTGCTCTTCGTGAACTCGCGCCGCTGGTCGGCCGGCAGCGCAGCCGACGCGACCCCGGCGCTCTACCGCAACGACGGCAGCGGTCGCTTCGAGAACGTCACGGCGGGCTCGGGGCTCGACGTGAGCTTCTACGGCCAGGGCGTCGCCGTCGGCGACTACGACAACGACGGCGCCGCGGATGTGTTCGTCTCGGCGCTCGGATCGAACCACCTGTTCCGCAACGCGGGCGGCCGATTCGAAGAGGTGACCGCGCGGGCGGGCGTGGCCGGCGACGCTCGCGCGTGGAGCACCAGCGCCGGGTTCTTTGATGTCGACAACGACGGCGATCTCGATCTCTTCGTGTGCAACTACGTGGCCTGGTCGCGCGAGGTCGACCTCGAGCTCCACTTCACCCTCAACGGCGTCGACCGCGCCTACGGACCGCCGAAGCTGTACGAGGGAACGCACTCCTATCTGTATCGCAACGACGGGGATGGCCGCTTCAGCGACATCTCGGCGCAGGCCGGCATCCAGATCGACAACCCGGCCACGGGGCGCCCGATGGGGAAGGCGCTGGCGCTCACCTTCGCGGACGCCGACCGCGACGGCGATCTCGACGTCTTCGTCGCCAATGACACGGTGCAGAACTTCGTCTTTCGCAACGACGGCGGCGGCGCGTTCAGCGAGCTCGGTGCGGAGAGCGGCTTCGCCTTCGACAACAACGGCGCAGCGACCGGCGCCATGGGAATCGACGCCGCCGACTTCGACAACCGCGGAGCGCTGGCGGTGGGCGTGGGCAACTTCGCCAACGAGACCTCGTCGTTCTACGTGCAGCAGAACGATCCCTGGCAGTTCGTGGACGTGGCGAATGCCTACGGCATCGGCTCACCGAGCCGGCTCAAGCTGAGCTTCGGGCTGTTCTTCTTCGACTACGATCTCGACGGACGGCTCGACCTGCTGCAGTCCAACGGCCACCTCGAGGACGGGATCAACGAGATCCAGCCGAGCCAGACCTACCGGCAAGCCGCCCAGCTCTTCTGGAACTGCGGCACCGAGCAGCGCGGCTGCTTCGCCGCGGTCGCCGACGAGCGGCTCGGCGACCTGGCCCGCCCCATCGTCGGCCGCGGCGCGGCCTACGGCGACATCGACGGCGACGGAGACCTCGACGTGGTGCTCACGCAGACGGGCGGCCCGCCGCTGCTGATCCGCAACGACCAGGATCTCGGCCATCACTGGCTGCGGGTGCGGCTCGTCGGCCGGCGCAGCAACCGGGACGCGATCGGCGCCGTGATCGAGCTGCGCGCGGGCGGCACGACCCAGCGCCGCCAGGTGATGCCGACGCGCAGCTACCTCTCCCAGGTGGAGATGCCCGTGACCTTCGGGCTGGGCGCGGCGGGAAGCATCGAGTGGCTGCGCGTCGTCTGGCCCGACGGCTCGACGCAGGAAATCGCGCCGGGGGCCATCGACACCTCGATCGCGATCGTGCAGAGCAGCTAGGGGGCCGGGGGCGGGCACGGCTCGCGCCTCCCCGGGCCGGGCGCGGGCTGCCGGCGTGCCGGTTTTCGCTGCGGGCGCGCTGGTGTAAAGATATGGGGCACCCTCTACCGATACTGGACCGAGCATGCCCATGATTCGCATTCGGCGCCTGATTTGGCTCCTGCCTCCCCTCGGGATCGCCCTGCTCGCGGCTCCCGCGCTGGGGCAGCTGCGCTGCGAGAACGTCCCGCAGTGGAGCCGCGAGTACCTCCGCTACCACGTCGTGCAGAAGTCGGTGACGCCGGAGATCGAGGCCCGCACCATCGACACCTACGTGCTGCGCCTCGATCCCTCGCGCAGCATGCTGCTCGAGAGCGAAGCGGAGGCCGCGCGCGCCTCCTTGGCGGGCATCTTCGAGCGGATGCAGGAGAGCGACTGCGGTCAGCTGCTCGGGCTCCAGGAGGCGATGCTGCAGCACTATCGCAGCATGGAGGAGGAAGTCCGGGCCTTCGTCACGCAGGAGACCTACCAGATCGACGAAGACGTCGCGCTGGTGCTCGACCCGGACAAGCGCGGCTACCCCCAGAGCGATTCGGCACGCCGAGCGCTGCAGCAGAGTCTGGTGCACTTCCAGATGGCGAACTACTTGAGCGCGGGTGAGTCGCTCGAAGAGGCCAAGCAGCTGCTCGTGCACCGCTACGAGCTGCGCAGCCGGCGCTTCGCCGAGCTCGACGTGACCGATCTCTACTCGAGCTTCCTCGACTCCTTCGCCTCGTCGCTGGATCCGCACTCGAACTACCTCTCCGCCGAGACGCTGGAGGATTTCCGCATCTCCATGTCGCTCTCGCTGGAGGGGATCGGCGTGGCGCTCTCCGAGCGGGACGGCTACTCGGTCGTGGATCACATCATCCCGGGCGGTGCGGCCGATCGACTCGAAGAGGGGCTGCGCGAGAACGACAAGATCATCGCCGTGGCCGAAGACGGCGGCGAGCCCGTGAACATCATCGACATGCCGCTGCGCGAGGCGGTGAGCCTGATCCGCGGCAAGAAGGGCACCAAGGTGCACCTCACGGTGCTGCGCAGCTCGAAGCGGCTCCCGATCACGATCGTGCGCGACAAGATCGACCTGGCCGAGCAGGCCGCGAAGCTCCGCTTCGAGATGCGCGAGGTGGACGGCAAGCCGGTCAAGCTCGCCATCATCGAGCTGCCCTCCTTCTACGGCGACGTCGACCCCACCCGCCGCCAGTGCACCGACGATCTGGAGAAGCTGCTGGCGACGGTCCGCGAGGAGAAGGCGGACGGCCTGCTCCTCGACCTCTCGCGCAACGGCGGCGGGCTGCTCGAGCACGCCGTCACGATTTCCGGCTTCTTCATCCGCAAGGGCGAGGTGGTCGGCGTCGAAGACCACCGCGGCAAGCTCAACGTGCTGCGCGACCCCGACGAGCGCATCCTCTACACGGGCCCCCTCGTCGTGCACACCTCACGGGTGAGCGCCTCCGCCTCCGAGATCGTCGCCGGCGCCCTGAAGGACTACCGACGCGCCGTCATCACCGGAGACGACCACACCTTCGGCAAGGGGACCGTCCAGACGGTCACGCAGCTGCCGCCCGGCCAGGGCGCGCTCAAGATCACCACCGCCCTCTTCTTCCGCCCGGGCGGACAGTCGACGCAGAACGAGGGCGTGCTGGCCGACGTGGCCATTCCCTCTCTGCTCACCGCGGAGGAATTCGGCGAGAGCACGCAGCGCTACGCGCTGCCGAGCCAGCGCATCTCGTCCTTCCTGGGGAGCTACGCCAACGCGATCGATCCGGACGATCGTCGCAGCCGCGTGGGAGAAGCGCTGATCACCGAGCTGGCACGGCGCTCACACGAGCGGATCGAGGGCAGCGAGGCGTTCGCGGAGCTCAAGCGCAAGATCGAGGAGGCGCGCGCGAACGACGGCGTGGTGCTGCTCGCCGACTACCGCAAGGAGCGGGAGCAGGCAGAGGCCGCCGAGCAGGCCAGCGCGGGCGGAGACGCCGAGAGCGGAGAGGCCGCGCAGGGAACGGAGACGGCGCAGGGCGCCGGCGACGCCGGCGCGCAGGTCGCCGACGCGGGTCACGGCATGGCTACGCCGGCGGAGGGCGAGCCGGATGCGCTGTCGCCGCAGGTGCAAGAGGCGCTGAACGTGCTGACGGACCTGGTCGTGCTCTCGCAGCACGGCGCCTGAGCGGCGCTGCCGCCGCGACCCCGGGCGCCCTATGCTCAGCGTTCCGCGGACCCGAGGAACCCCGATGGCGCTTCGCATTCTCAGCTCGCCGAGCGAGCCCGCCGATCTCGCCGCCGATCTCACCCGATCGATCGCGGCCGCATTGCCCGGCGCCAGCGTGGAGGTGACGCCGTGCAGCCCGGGACACTTCGAGATCCGCGTGGTGTCGGCATCCTTCGCCGGCAAGAATCGCGTGCAGCAGCAGCAGCTGGTCTACGCCGCCATCGCGCCGCTCATGCGCGGCGACGCAGCGCCCGTGCACGCCATCGACCGGCTGCAGACCGAGACGCCCTGAGGCGGAGCGCGGGGCCAGCGCGTCAGACGCCGCGCTGGCGCGCGCGGCGGCGCTGAAACGCCGCGCCTTCAGCCCGCGTCATCAGGCGTCCGGCGGGCCCGAGGGCGGTGCAGCACAAGGCGCCGGCGCGCGCCGCCCGCTCGAGGTTGGTCCGCAGCGCGAGTGCCTGACACAGACCGGCCGCGAAGGCGCCGTGGAAGGCATCGCCCGCGCCGGTCGTGTCCCGGACGCGCACGCGGGGCGCGTCGAAGCGGCGCACCCGTCCGGCGTCCAGGTAGAGACCGCCGCGCGCGCCCAGCGTGACGACGGGGGTGCCGCCGGACTCGGCGTGCAGGCGCCGCAGCGCCTCGCGCGGTGCGCCGGGGGCGTAGGCGCGGGCGAATTCGAGGGGCACGATGGGGTAGTCCACGTACGGCAGCAGGCGCAGCAGCTCCGGCAGCGGCCGGTGGAAGTCCGCCACCACGGGCGCCCCGACGGCGCGCGCGCGGCGCACCGCGCGCAGGGCCTGGGCGGGGAAGTGACCGTCGACGAGCAGCACCGCGCGCGCATCGATGGGGGTGAGATCGAAGGCGGGCACGCCGCGTTCGAGCCGGCGGCGATCCGCCACCAGGAAGCGACGCGCACCGCTGCGGCGCTCCACCTGCACCACGGCCACGGTGGTGGGGCGGCGCGCGTCGCGAACGAGGCGGCGCGTGACGACGCCCGCGGCGCTCAGGGTGCGCCGCACGAAGCGCCCCTCGGCGTCGTCGCCCACCAGCGAGAGCACGTGCGCCGCGCAGCCGAGCCGCGCGACCTGGACCAGCGCGTTGCCCACCATGCCTCCGCTCGTCACGCGGCGCTCGACGTAACGCACGCGCTCGGCGCGAGGGTCGAGCGCCTCGACCACGTAGAGGTGATCGACGACGCACAACCCGAGCCCGACGACCCGACCGGCGCCCTTTCGCGCGGACACTGCACCTCCTGGCAACCACGGATTCGACGCGGGGAGCAGTACCGCACCCGGCGCGCGGTCGCTCCCTGTGGATTGTGGTACCTCTCTCGCGTGCTGCGAAACGGGCGAGTCGGAAGCAACGGGTGGCGCGCCCGGATCCTGTGCGGGGCTGCCGCGCTCGCCACGGCTGCGCTCGCGGCGGCGGCCGGGGCCGAAGCGGAACGCAGCGACTCCGGCTTCGCGCGGGGCGTGGTATTTCGCGACAGCGATCGCGACGGCGTGCGCGACGCGGGCGAGTGGGGCGTACGCGGCGTGGCCGTCTCGAACGGGCGCGAGGTGGTGCGCAGCGACTGGCGCGGCCGGTATCGCATCGCCGTGGACGACGACACCGCCCTCTTCGTGATCAAGCCACGCGGCTACGCGACACCCGTCTCCGCAGAGCGCCTGCCCCGCTTCTACTACCTGCACAAGCCCAGCGGATCGCCGAGCGACCTGGCGCATCCCGGTGTGGCGCCCACGGGTCCGCTGCCTGACACGATCGACTTTCCGCTGATCCGCAGCCGCGAGCCGGATGCCTTCCGCATGCTGCTCTTCGGCGACACGCAGCCGTACACCCTGGAAGAACTCGGCTTCCTGTCCCACGACGTGATCGAGCCTCTGATCGGCGCGGATGTCGCCTTCGGCATGACGCTCGGCGATCTGGTCGGCGACGACCTGAGCCTCTTCGAGCCGCTCAATCGCGCCATCGCACAGATCGGCGTGCCCTGGTACAACGCGCTCGGCAATCACGACATGAACTTCCGGGCGCGAAACGACGCGGACTCGGACGACAGCTTCGAGCGCGTCTACGGTCCACCGACCTACGCGTTCCAGGTGGGCCGCGTGCACTTCGTGGTGCTCGACGACGTCATCTACGAGGGCTGGAACGACGCGGAGAACCGCCGGGGTCGCTATCGCGAAGGCCTGACGGACGACCAGCTCGCGTTCGTGCGCAACTACCTCGCCGGCGTTCCCCGCCGCGATCTGGTCGTCCTCGCCCTGCACATCCCGATCGGCGGCCTCGAGCGGCACCAGCTGCCGCAGCGCCGCGCGCTCTTCGAAGCGCTCGCGGCGCACCCCCACACGCTGTCCCTCTCCGCGCACACGCACATCCAGTATCACCACTTCTTCGGGCAGGAAGACGGCCTGGCGGCCGGGCGCACGCACCATCATCTGAACCAGGCGACCACGTGTGGGAGCTGGTGGCTCGGCGCTCTCGACGAGCTGGGCATCCCGCACGCGACCATGCGCGACGGCGCTCCGAACGGCTACTCGATCGTGCACTTCGACGGCAACGCGTATCGCGTGGAGTTCCGCGCGGCGCGCAGACCCGCCGACTACCAGATGAACGTGATCGCACCGGAAGCGGTGCGCGCCGAGTCGGCGGGCAGCACCGAGGTGCTGGTCAACGTGTTCGCGGGCTCCGAGCGCTCCAGTGTCGAGATGCGCCTCGGCGTGGCGGACGCGTGGCGGCCGCTGCAGCGCGTGCTGCGCGCCGATCCGCTCTACGAGGAAGTCGTCGCGCGCGAGGGCGACGCCACGCGCCGGCGCGACTACGCCCTGCCGTCGCCCGAGGCGTCGCGCCACCTCTGGCGCGGCACGCTGCCGGAGAATCCGCCGCGCGGCACGGCGGCCCTCGAAGTGCGCACCCGTGACATGTTCGGCCAGGTGTACAGCGCGCACCGCCTGATCCGCATCGAGTGAAGCGCAGCTGAGCCGCGCGCGGCGCTAGCGTCGCTCGCGCGCCCAGAGCATGGCCACGTGCGCGCGGTGCGCCGCGATGCGCTGCGGATCCCGGAAGATCGGGATCAGCAGCGCGCCCGCCGCGAAGCCGCCCACGTGCGCCCAGAACGCCACGCCCCCGCCCGCTCCCTCGAGCGCGGGAATGCCACCCAGAATCTGCAGCAGGAACCAGTAGCCGAGCATGAACCAGGCGGGCACGATGAGGCGCGTGAAGAAGAAGCCCAGGAAGATGAGCATGTGCACGGACACGCGCGGATAGAGCAGCGCGTAGGCGCCCATCACGCCGCTGATCGCACCGGAGGCGCCGACCATCGGCACCGGGCTGCCGGGGCTCGCGAACATCTGCACGGCGACGGCCGCGAGGCCGCACAGCACGTAGAAGAGCGCGAACCGGAGCGGTCCCATCGAATCCTCGACGTTGTCCCCGAACACGGAGAGGAACCAGAGGTTGCCGATGATGTGGAACCAGCCCCCGTGCAGGAACATCGAGGTGAGCGGCGTGAGCCAGTTGGGGTCTCCGCCGATCACGCACGACATCCCCTGCCCCATCGGCACGACCGTCCCGTGCGGCAGCGTGCCGAGCAGATCCCCAGGAATCGCGCCGAGCTCGCAGATCGACTGCGAGAGTGCCGGCTCGGAGCCCAGCCCCTGCACGAAGATCCACGCGGCGATGTTCATGCCGATGATGGCGAACGTCGCAACGGAGGTGCCGAGCGTGGGATTGTCGTCGCGTAGGGGAAACATGTGAGCCGGTTGTCAGGGGCCGAGCTTAGCGCGCGCCGATCACCGCCAGCGCGCGAGATCTAGGGCGCCGTCCCGGTCTGGGTCTCGGCGAAGGTCCGGCCATCCGCGCAGCGAAAGCCGATGCGCGGGTCGCGAACGCGGGCGTCAACGCGCTCACGGAACGAAGCGCGCACCGGCAGCGAAGCGCTGCGCCACGAGCCGCCCCGCACGACGCGCGTGCCCTCCTCGCCGTTCTCCCAGTCGCTCGCCGTCCACTCGAGCACGTTGCCCGCCATGTCGAAGAGGCCGTAGGGGCTGCGTCCCGCCTCGCGGCTGCCCACCGGCCAGGTGGCGCCCGTGCCGCAGCCGTCGACGCCGCGCTCCAGCATCACGGCGCGCTGACAGGTCGCTGCGTCGTTGCCCCACGGATAGCTGCGCCCGTCCGTGCCGCGCGCCGCCTTCTCCCACTCCCGCTCCGTCGGCAGGCGCTTGCCGACCCAGCCGCAGTAGGCGCGCGCCTGCTCCCAATCGACGCAGTTGACCGGGTGATCGCCGCGTCCCGGCACGTTCCAGTTGCATGCGTCGTCGATGCCCGGCGCGCTACAGTGGCTCGCCTTTACGCAGCTCATGTACTCGCTGACGCGCACCTCGGTGCGATCGATGCGGAACGGTGGCAACGTGGCGGGCGCGCCCAACCACTCCTGCTCGGTGCACGAGCCGTCCTGCGCCTCGGTGCAGCCGTAGAAGAACGCACCGCCCGGAACGTCGACGAGCTTGATGGCGGCGCGCATCTCCGGCGGCACCGGCGGCGCGGCGGACACCTCCGGCGCCGTCTTCTGCGCCGCGCGCTCCTTCGCGCTCGCCTCCGCCTCTGCACGCGCCTCTGCTTCGGCGCGCGCCTCGCGTTCGGCTTCGGCGCGCGCCTCGGCCTCGGCCCGCGCCACCCGCTCCGCCTCCGCGCGCGCTTCGGCCTCCGCGCGAGCCGCAGCCACCGCGCGCCGCCCCTCCTCGACGGCGACGCGGAAGTGCTGGGCGGCGCGCTGCAGGTCCGGCGCGACCAGCGCAAAATCGCCGCGCTCGAGCACCTCGAGGGCGCGCTCGAGCACCTCGTCGCCGGCCAGCGACGCCGGGGATTCCTCGAGCCCGGCGGATCCCGCCAGCGCCAGCCACGCGGCCTTGGCGGCGTACGCCTCGGAGCGCGCCCCGAGCGCCTCCTCCGCCTCGTCGAGCAGCTGCAGCGTCCGCTCGAAACGCGCGCGCGCCTCGGTGAAGGCCTCGTGCGCGCGGCGATCCGCGCCGGAGCGCGCGAGCTCGCTGCCGAGCTCCATCTTTCCGTACGCCACGGCGAGATCGCTGCCGCCGAAGATGTGGTGCTCGCTCAGCTCGGCGAGGTCGCTCGCGAGCGCCTGACGCGCGCGCGCTTGCAGCAGATCCGCCGCGATCTGTTCGCGCGCGACATCCTCGACCGCACTCGCGAGCTCCTGCTCGAGACCGGCGACGCGGTCGCGTGTCTGATCGGCGCGGTTCTGGAGATCGCGGCGCTCCTCGGTGATGCGGCGGCGCAGATACTCGGCGGCGCTCTGCGCCTCGACCACGGCCGGATCCGGACCGCGCGGCGCCAGCCGGCGCAGGTGCTGCACGAGATCGGTATCGGTCCACCACGCGTAGCCAAGCACGCCGCTGATCAACAGCACCGAGAACGAGAACGCGAGGGCGAGGCTGCGGGCGACGCCGCGCCGGGGCGCCCCGCCCGGGCCGTCCGACGCCTCGATTTCCGCCAGCGGCCCGCCGACCTCGTCGGGCGCGACGCCCTGGGCGAGATCGCGCGCCGCCTCTGCGTCGCGATGCGGTGTCGCGCGGACGGCCTCGAAGGCCTCCGTCGCCACCTGGGTCTCGTAGCGGACTCCCGGTGCTGCGCCCGAATGGGGCACGGCCGCCACCGCCGCCGGAGCGGGTGTGCCTTCGCGTCCGGGCAGCGCAGCACATGTGCGATAGGCATCGTCCACCTCGGCGCGCGCCTCGCGGCAGCGGCTGCGCAGCGTCTCGGTCGGCGCGCTCTCGAGCTCGCGCTCGAGCTCCTTGCAGAGCGACACATAGGCGGACGCCACCTCGAAGGGGGACGCGGACGGCGCGAGCCCCAGGACGTGCCAGGCATGCGCCCCCGCATCCCTGCGCGTCTCCTCCGGCGCGATCCCGCTCTCGAGCGCCGCGGGATCGAGCGCGGAGAGCACGGCGATACGCGCCGCGTCGAGCTCCGCGCGCGCGTCTCCGAAGCGGCGCCGGATGGCCGCGGTGGGGGCGCGCGCGATGCGCGCGTCGATGTCGTCGCACAGGCCCCGATAGGCGGCGTCCACCGCCGCCACCGACGCATCCCTCTCGAGTCCGAGCGCCTCGAAGGCGCGCTGCAGCTCCATGCGTGATTGGGTCCCTTGGGTGACGCGCGTGATCGGGGGCGGATCACGCGCCTCGCGGCGGCGCCGCAAAAGTATGGGGCGCCTGCCTGCGCACCGCCAAGTTGGGCGCTCCGCGCGCCCTCAGGCCGCTCCCTGCCGTTCCGACGGCTCCGCTGGCCCCGCGGCCTCCGCCTCGGGGGCCGCCGCACGCGGCGCCAGCGGGTACTGGATGTGGTAGCGGCGATCCTGGCGCGCCCAGCGCGCCAGGCGGCGCTCCACCCAGGCACGCACCGCGCGCACGAGCGGGCGGCGGCGCTCCGCGAGGCCCGGCTCGTGCTGCAGGTAGCCGTGCAGGAAGCGCGCGCGATCCGTGCGCGGGAGCCACGGGTAGAGGTCGCTGGCGAAGGCCTCGAGCTGGCCCAGGGCGCGCACCCGCCGCCGCCAGCTCGGGCGCTGACGCCGCGCCAGCGCATCGAGATCGATCAACACAAGGCGCCGGTCCGGCGTGACGAGCAGGTTGGAGTGCTTGAGGTCCGTGTGATCGAAGCCGGCGGCGTGCAGGCGACCCACCAGCTCTCCGATGGCGTGGGCGAGCTCGCGGCGCTCGCGCGGCACGCGCCGGATCTCCGGCAGCACGGCGGGCAGCGGCTGCGTGCCCTCGAGAAAACGCGTCAGCAGGAAGCTCTCGATGACGAGACCCAGACGTCGCCGCTCCGCGATCGCGAGGGTTTCGGGATGGAGCATCCCGATGGCGTGCAGGTGCTCCGCGCCGACGTGCGCGCGGACGGCGCGCGAGCCTCGCAATGCGTCGGAGATCACGCCGCGCAGTCCGCGCCAGTGATTCCACTTGACCGCGAGGTCGAGTGCCCCGCCGCGCGCCGCGACGCGCACGCGACTCACCGAAGAGCCGGGCCCGTAGGCTTCGCAGCGGCGCGTGCCGTGCGCGGCGTTCTCGCGATGGCGCTCGATGGCTTGACACACCAGGGCGGGCTCCACGTCGGCGCGGTGCACGATGCGCAGGCCCCGGTCGCGGGCCTCCAGGAAGACGGGGCGGCGGGTGGCCATGCGACGACGGTAGCGCGTCGGCGGCGGCGACCCCGGTCACTCGAGCGCGATGGTTCCGTGCACGCTCACGACAATGCGGCTGGTGCCGGCCTCGGCGGCCGGGGGTACCGCTGGGGCGGCTCTACTCTCCATCGCCATCGACATGCGCGGCATCGGAATTCCCGGCGCCCCGGTGTCGATCGCGATCCGGTCGATCGCGTAACCGCGCGCCTCGAGTCCGCGGCGCACGAGCTCGGCGCGCGCGCGAAACGCGGCGAGCGCTTCGCCGACGAGCCCATCTTCCACGCTCCTGCGCTGCGCATCCGATACGCTAAACACAAATGAGAGTAGCTGCATGCGGCTCTGCAGCACGCCGAGCAGCGCGGTCATGGCCTGCGCGTCGCCGCTCTCGAGCACGAGCTCCTGGCTCGCGCGCCAGCGCCGCAGCTTGCCCTCGTGATACACGGGCTGCGTGTGGTAGCCGCCGCTGCGCGAGGTCACCGCCTCGCTCTCCGCCGCGCGCTCGAGCGCCCAGCGCATGGCGAGGTTCACGCGCTCGGCGGCCTGGGCGGACTCCGCGTCTTCTTCGGTCACGCCCACCACCGCGCGGATCCAATCGTTCGGCACCTCGCGCGCGCGCTCCACGCCGAAGCTCACGCGCCGGCCGGGCTCCGCCGCCTCCTCCTCGGCCGCGACCGCCTGGGCGCCCCCCCCGAGCAGGAGGCTCGCAGCACCCAAGCAGGCCAGGCCACGGCCGGTGCGCCGGGCGCGCAGGCGTCGTTGCGAGATCCAGCCCGCGCAGCCGCGTCCGCATGCTCTTGCCGCCATTGCCTCGCCCTCCGATTCGGAGATGGGCAGCCATTGTATCCTCGCGGGCCGCACTGGATCGAGGAACGGAGAAGCGCGTGAGGCGAGAAGAGGGCTCCCCGACAGCGGGCCTGCTGCTGGCGCTGGGCGCCTACGGCGCCTGGGGCGTGTCCCCGGTGTATTGGAAGTGGGTGTCGGTGCTGCCGGCCGACGAGCTGCTCGCCTGGCGCGCCGTGTGGTCCTTTGCGATCACATTCGCATTTGGGATCCTGACAGGGCGGGCGCCCGAGGCCCGCGCCGTGCTGCGCGCGCGGCACCAGCTGCTGGCGCTGGCCTGCACGGGTGCGCTGCTGGCGGTGAACTGGCTGATCTTCGTCTGGGCGGTGCAGAACGATCAGATCACCGCCACGAGCCTTGGCTACTACATGAGCCCGCTCGTGCACGTGACGCTCGGCGTGGTGGTGCTCGGCGAGCAGCTGCCCCGCGCCCAGGCCATCGCCCTCGGCATCGCCTCGGCCGGCGTCGCGTACCTGACCTTCGAGCACGGCGAGCTGCCCTGGATCGCCCTGCTGCTGCCGACCACCTTCGGGGTCTACGGCCTGATCCGCAAGATCGCCCCGGTGCGCCCGCTGGTGGGCTTCGGCGTCGAGATGGTGCTGCTGCTGCCGCTCGCGCTCGGCTACGTGATCTGGCTGCTGGCCTCCGGGCGCTCCGGGCTGCTCGGCGCCGGAATCGGACTGCACGCGCTGGTGGCAGCCTCGGGGCTGGTGACCGCCGTGCCGCTCATCTGGTTCGTGGCTGCGGCCCATCGCCTGCCGCTCACCACGCTCGGCATGTTCCAGTATCTGGCGCCGAGCCTGTCGCTGGTGATCGCCGTGTGGCTCTACGCCGAGCCCTTCACCCGCGTGCAGGCCGTCACGTTCACGGGCATCTGGATCGCGCTGGCGATCTACACCCTCGATCTGGCCAAGCGCGCGCGGACTGCCGGCGGGCTGGGCTCGCTGCGCCCCGCGCTCGCTCGGATTCCGGAGGATCCCCAAGGGAAATAGCTGAAATCATTGTTTAAATACTATATTGAGATGTAGTAATATAAAGCTAACTTTCCCACACATCGGCGCCGATGCCGGAGCCGATCCGCCAGCGGGGGCACTCCATGAGCGCATCCAACCGTCCGAGCCTCGAGCAGTGCCTCGCGGAGCGCATCCTGGTGATCGACGGGGCCATGGGCACGCTGCTCCAGGCCGAGGGCCTGGCCGAGGCGGATTTCCGGGGCGAGCGCTTCGCAGCACATCCGCGCGACCTGCAGGGCAACAACGATCTGCTCTCGCTCACGCGCCCGGGCGTGGTGCGCAAGATCCACGAGGCGTACCTGGCCGCCGGCGCCGACCTGATCGAGACCAACACCTTCAGCAGCACGCGCATCGCCCAGTCCGACTACGGCACGCAGGCCTGCGTGGCCGAGCTGAACCGCCGCGCCGCCGAGCTGGCGGTGGGGGCGGCGCGCGCGTGGACGGCGCGCACACCGGACAAGCCGCGCTTCGTGGCCGGGGCGGTGGGGCCCACCAACAAGACGCTCTCGATCTCACCGGACGTGAACGACGCCGCCTACCGGGACGTCACGTTCGACACGCTGCGCGCCGCCTACGCCGAGCAGATCGCCGCACTGATCGAGGGTGGCGTCGACGTGCTCCTGATCGAGACGATCTTCGACACGCTCAATGCCAAGGCGGCCATCGTGGCGGCGCATGAAGTCTTCGATGCAGTCGGCCGCGCGCTGCCCCTGATGCTGTCCGTCACCATCACCGACCGCAGCGGTCGCACGCTCTCGGGGCAGACCGTCGAAGCCTTCTGGATCTCCGTCGCCCACGCGAAGCCGCTCGCCGTGGGCATCAACTGCGCCCTCGGCGCCGAGGAGATGCGGCCCTTTCTGGCCGACCTCGCGGCGCTAGCGCCGGTGCCGATCGCGGCCTACCCGAACGCGGGCCTGCCCAACGCCTTCGGCGGCTACGACCAGGACGCGGCGACCATGGCCGCGCTGATCCGCGAGTTTGCCGAGAGCGGCTTGATCAATCTGGCGGGCGGCTGCTGCGGCAGCACCGACGCCCACATCCGAGCCATCGCCAAGGCAGTCGAGGATCTTCCGCCGCGCGCGCTCCCCGCAGCCGAGCCGGGCGTGGTGCACTACAGCGGCCTCGAGCCCTTCTCCATCCGCCCGGACACCAACTTCATCATGATCGGCGAGCGCACCAACGTCACCGGCTCGCGCCGCTTCATGAACCTGATCAAGGCGGGCGACACCACCACCGCCGTCGAGGTGGCCCTCGATCAGGTGCGCGGCGGCGCCAACATCCTCGACGTCAACATGGACGAGGGCATGCTCGATTCCGAGCAGAGCATGACCACCTTCCTGAATCTCATCGCCACCGAGCCCGAGGTCGCGCGCGTGCCCGTGATGATCGACAGCTCGAAGTGGAGCGTGATCGAGGCCGGACTCAAGTGCGTGCAGGGACGCGGCATCGTGAACTCGATCAGCTTGAAGGAAGGCGAGGCGGACTTCCTGGCCAAGGCCCGCCTCATCCAGCGCTACGGCGCCGGCGCCGTGGTGATGGCCTTCGACGAGAGCGGGCAGGCCGACACGGTCGAGCGCAAGATCGAGATCTGCGAGCGGGCCTACCGGCTGCTCACCCGTGAGATCGACTTCGATCCGCACTCGCTGATCTTCGACCCGAACATCCTGGCCATCGCCACCGGCATCGAGGAGCACGCGCGATACGCCGTGGCCTTCATCGAGGCGACGCGCGAGATCAAGCGGCGCTGCCCGGGTGTGAAGGTCAGCGGCGGCGTCTCGAACCTCTCCTTCTCGTTCCGGGGCAACGACGTGGTGCGCGAGGCCATGCACACGGCCTTTCTGTTTCACGCCATCGAGGCGGGGCTCGACATGGCCATCGTGAACGCGGGGCAGCTCGGCGTCTACGAGGAGATTCCGAAGGAGCTGCTCGCGCACGTGGAGGACGTGATCTTCGATCGCCGGCCGGACGCCACGGAGCGCCTGGTCGAGCTCGCCGAGCGCGTGCGCGGTGCCGGCAAGAAGCGGGAGATCGACCTCGCCTGGCGCGAGGCCCCCGTCGAGAAGCGCCTGGCCCACGCGCTGGTCAACGGCGTCGTCGACTTCATCGAGGCCGACACCGAGGAGGCGCGGCAGCAATCCGCGCGCCCCCTCCACGTCATCGAGGGGCCGCTGATGGACGGCATGAAGATCGTGGGCGACCTGTTCGGCGCCGGGAAGATGTTCCTGCCCCAGGTGGTGAAGAGCGCCCGCGCCATGAAGCGCGCGGTGGCCTATCTCACGCCCTTCATGGAGGCCGAGAAGGAAGCCGCCGGCGAGGCCGCCGCGCCGAACGGCAAGATCGTGATGGCTACGGTGAAAGGAGACGTTCACGACATCGGCAAGAACATCGTGGGCGTGGTGCTCGGCTGCAACAACTACGAGATCATCGATCTGGGCGTCATGGTGCCCTGCGACAAGATTCTCGAGACGGCGCTCGCCGAGCATTGCGATGCGATCGGCCTCTCGGGCCTGATCACGCCGTCGCTCGACGAAATGGTGCACGTGGCCAAGGAGATGGAGCGGCGCGGCATCGAGCTGCCGCTGCTGATCGGCGGCGCCACCACCAGCGTGCAGCACACGGCGGTGAAGATCGCGCCCTGCTACCACGAGAGCACCGTGCACGTGCACGATGCCTCACGGGCCGTGAACGTGGTGTCTGCGCTGCTCGATCCCGAGCGCAAGAAGACACTCGACAGCGAGAATCGCCGGAAGCAGGAGCAGCTGCGCAGCGTGTACGAAGCGCGCAGCAAGCAGCCCCTGCTCTCTCTGGAGCAGGCCCGCGCGAATCGGCACGCGCTGGCGCCCCGCGCCGAGGATTTCGCGGTGCCCTCCTTTACCGGCCGCCGCGTCGTGGACGACGTGCGCGTCGCCGACCTCGTGCCCTACATCGACTGGACCTTCTTCTTCAGCACCTGGGAGCTCAAGGGCAAGTACCCGAAGATTCTCGAGCATCCCAGGTACGGAGCGGCCGCGCGCGAGCTCTACGCGAACGGCCGCGCGCTGCTCGAGCGCATCGCGGATGAAGCGCTGCTCACCCCGCGCGGCGTCTACGGCTTCTGGCCGGCGGCCGGCGACGGTGACGACATCGTGCTCTACAGCGACGGCGACCGGCGGCGCGAGCTCGTGCGCTTCCCGATGCTGCGCCAGCAGGGGCGCCAGCCCGACGGCAAGCCGAACCGCAGCCTGGCGGATTTCGTGGCGGCAGCCGGCAGCGGTCAGCCGGACTTTCTCGGCGCCTTCGCGGTGACCTCGGGCCTCGAGACCGACGCTCTGGCCCGCCGCTTCGAGAGCGATCTGGACGATTACAATGCCATCCTGGTCAAGGCGCTCGCCGATCGGCTGGCCGAGGCCTTCGCCGAGCTTCTGCACGCTCGCGCGCGCCGCGCGTGGGGCTACGCCGCGGACGAGCCGCTCTCGAACGAGGCGCTCATCGCCGAGACGTATCGCGGCATCCGCCCGGCGTTCGGCTATCCGGCCTGCCCGGACCACAGCGAGAAGCGCACGCTCTTCGCCCTGCTCGACGCCCCGGCCGTGGGCATCGAGCTCACCGAGCACTGCGCCATGCGGCCCGCGTCCAGCGTGAGCGGGCTCTACTTCGCTCATCCCGCCGCGCGCTACTTCACGGTGGGGCGCATCGATCGCGATCAGGCCGCGGACTACGCCGCGCGCAAGGCGATGGATCTCGACGAAGTCGAGCGCTGGCTCGCGCCGAACCTCGGCTACGACCCGGACGCCTGACGCCGCGCCTTCATCGACGAAAATCGAGATGGGGCATTGAGCTGCGGCGGAACTTGAGCGATTCTCGCTCGTCCTTTCCAGAACGAATGCACCCATCGCGGCCAGGCAGCGTTCCTCGTGTGGCCTTGCTGAACGGAGATCTTGGATGAAGCACAAGGCTACGCGGCGCGGGAAGACGCTGGCACAGCGCGCGGACAAGTACGTCTGCTACCAGAACAGCGTCCAGGAGCCGGAAGTCGACGTGCCGTTCGTCGAGCGCGTGTTCCGCAAGCACCGCGGCCGCCCGCCGCGCCGGCTGCGCGAGGATTTCTGCGGCACCGCCGCGTTCGCGTGCGCGTGGGTGCAGCGCCACCGGGACAACGTGGCCTTCGGAATCGACCTCGACGCCGAGCCCCTGGATTGGGGCCGGCGCCACAACCTGACCGCCCTCTCACCGGAGCAGCAGTCGCGCGTGAAGCTCATCGAGGGCAACGTGCTCCACGTAGGCCACGAGCGGGTGGACGTGACCGTCGCATACAACTTCTCCTACTCCCTGTTCCGCACGCGCCCGGAGATGCTCGAATACTTCCGCGCTGCGCGCGCCTCGCTGGACTCGGGGGGCCTGTTCTTCCTCGACGTCTACGGCGGCCCGGAAGCCCAGGAGACCAAGATCGAGAAGCGCAAGTGCGAAGGCTTCACCTACATCTGGGAGCAGCACCGCTTCGACCCCATCCAGAACCACGGCGTCAACTACATCCACTACGCCTTCCCGGACGGGAGCGAGCTGCGCCGCGCCTTCGCCTACGAGTGGCGCATCTGGTCCGTTCCCGAGCTCCGCGAGATCCTGCTCGACGCCGGCTTCTCGAAGACGGAGGTCTACTGGGAAGGCACCGATCGCCAGACCGGCAAGGCCAACGACGTGTTCACCCGGCGCGAGCGCGCCTCCGACGACCCGGCTTGGGTCGCCTACATCGTCGCCATCCCGTAGGCGGGAATCGAGCCAGGAGGCATTCTCCGGCAGTCCCGAGCGGCAGGCGCGCTGGCCGGGACGCGAGCGCACGCCATCCCCTACTCTTGCGTGGCCATGCCTCCGCGTTCGCCCGCCCGCGCGCATCTGCTGGGCATCGACGACGGTCCGTTCGAGAAGTTCCGAGACGGCGAGAGCACTCCGATCGTCGGCGTGATGATGGAAGGCGCGGATCTGGTCGAGTCCGTCGCGGTCACCTGGTTTCCGATCGACGCTCCGGACGTGTCGGACTTCCTGGTCGAGTGGATCGAGAGCCTGCGCATCCGCCCCGGCCTGCAGGGCATCGTGCTCGGGGGCATCACCATCGCGGGTCTCGCCGTGGTCGACATGGCCGCGATCGCCGAACGGCTGGCGCTGCCGGTCATCGTCGTCAACCGGCGCTCGCCGTCGAACGAGCGGCTGCGCGGGGCGCTGCGCGCGGCCGGCTTCGCCGCGCGCGTCGCGCTGCTGGAACGGGCGCCCGAGCCCTTCCGCATCGGACCGCGTCTGCACGCGGCCGTCGCCGGGGCCAGCCCGGAGCACGCGGCAGCGCTGCTGCGCGGCTGTCTGCGCAAATCCGAGCTGCCCGAGCCGCTGCGCCTCGCGCACCTGATCGCGCGGGCCGTCGTGAAGGGCGAGTCGCGCGGACGCCCGTGACGGCCGCCGCGATCACTCCTGGCGCAGCGTCGCCGCCGCGGGCCGCCCCGTCCAGTCCGGCAGCGGCGCGGCCAGGGCGCTGGGCGCGGGTGACTCGACGGGGGCCGCATTCTTCTCGCGCAGCTTCTCCAGCAGCTTCTCGGGCCCCTCGCGCGTGAGCACCTCGCGGAACTGATCGCGCAGGTTGGCGACGAGGCTGATGCCCTCGATCACCACGTCGATGATGCGCCACGTTCCGCCCCGCTCGCGCATGCGGTAGTCGATGATGGCGCCGTCCACCTCGCCGCCTTGCATGCGCGTCCGGACCGTGACATCACCGCGCGGCTCTGCGCGCTCGTCCAGCACGGTGACGTCCTGTTGCTCGTAGCGGTCCAGGCGGCTGCTGTAGTCGTTTGCGAGATAGCGCGTGAACTGCTCGACGAAATCGTCCTGCTGCTCTGCCGAGAGCTTCTTCCAGCTGCGCGACAGCACCAGGCGGGTCATGGTGCGAAAGTCGAAGCGGTCGTAGGCGAGCTTCTCGAGCTCGGCGATGCGCTGCTCCTGGGTGCGCGCGGGATCGCGCAGGATGGCGAGCACCTGCTGGGCGCTCGTCTCGATGATCTGGCGCGGACGCACCCCGCTCGGCTCCTCGCTCGCGAGCGCGGCGGCAGCTGCGCCGAGCCCACAGGCGAGGGCGAACAGCACGCCGACCCGCGCACAGCGCTCACGCATCCCCGTCCTCCTCCTCATCGTCGAGATAGTAGAGGTCTTCATCGACGCTCTCACGCTTGGGCTCGATCTCGCGATCGCGCACCCGGGCCGCCCGGTACTGCGAGTAGGCGTTGCGCACGGCGGCGTAGAAATCGAAGGCCGAAGCCCGCTCGGCCCGCACCTGCTCGAGCGTGAGCGAGCGATCGTTGATCGCGTTCACCGCCCCCGCAGAAGCCAGCACGGGCAGCGACAGGAAGAAGCTCTGGATCGCACCCACGCTGTCCACGGCGAGCCCGAGTGTGTCGCGCGGATTCGAGGGTCCGAGGATCGGCAATACGAGATACGGACCCGCCGGCACGCCCCAGTGGCCGAGCGTCTGCCCGAAATCCTCGTCGTGCTTCGGGATGCCGAAGCGGGTGGCCGGGTCGAAGAGGCCCCCCACGCCGATCAGCGAGTTGGTGACGAAGCGCCCCGTGTCATCGAAGGCCTTCACCGGCTTGAGCTGGAGCAGATCGTTCGCGAAACGCACCGGCAGCACGAGATGCGTGAAGAAGTTGGCGATGCAGCGCTGCACCCGGTTCGGAAGCACCCGATCCCAGCCCGTGGCCACGGGCTCGAGCAGCCAGGCGTCGAGCGTCTCGTTGAACTGGAAGATGCCGCGGTTCATGGGCTCGAGGGGGTCCCAGACGAGCCTCTCGCCCCCTTCCCAGTCGGTGGAGGCTTCGGCGGCTGCGATCTGCGTGCGCGCCCCCTCCGGCTCGGCGGCGAGCGGCGGCGCGGCGAGCGCGAAGCCCAGAGCGAGGGCGATCAGGCGGGACGGCGACGGTCTGTCCATCAATCCGTACGAACGCCCGAGTCGTGCACGAATCTTCCGATCAGCCGCTCGAGCAGGAGCGCGCTCTCCGTGTACGCGATCTCCTCTCCCGGGCGCAGGATCTCGTCTTCGCTCCCCGGCTCGAGCGCGACGAACTGATCCCCGAGCAGGCCGCTGGTGCGGATGCTGGCCGAGGTGTCCGCAGAGAGCTCGAGATTGGGATCGAGATCCAGCGTGACGCGCGCGCGCAGATCGGAGTCGAGCTCGATGCGCTTGACCTGGCCCACGCTCACACCCGCGACCGCGACGGGTGCGCGCGGCTTGAGGCCACCCACCTCGTCGAAGGTCGCGTAGATCGTGAGGCCGCCCGGGCCGGAATAGGTCACGCCGCCCACCTGGATCGAGAGGTAGCCGATCGCGGCGAGGCCGAGCATCACGAACAGGCCGACCGTCAGATCGCGTTTGGGCGAAGCTTGCATCGATTGGCCTCCCGGCGCGCCCGCGGGCGCGCCCCTTGATCTAGACGCCCCAGAGGGCGGTGATCACGTAATCTGCGAGCAGCACCGCAACGGATGCCGTCACCACGGTTCCGGTCGTGGCCGCGCTCACACCCGCCGAGGTCGGCTCGCTGATGTAGCCGCGGTAGGTCGCGATGCAGCCCACGAGCGCGCCGAAAATCCCGGACTTGAGCAGGGTGCCGGCCACATCGTCCTCGAAGGTGATGGCGTGCTCGAGACTCGCGACGTACACGCCGCTGTCCACGCCGAGCAGCACCACGCCGACCAGGTAGCCGCCGAACAGTGCAAAGACGATGAAGAGCGCGTTGAGCATGGGCATCGCGATCAGCATGGCGAGCGCCTTGGGCGTGACCACGAAGTCGACCGGGTTGATGGACATCATGCGCAGGCCGTCGAGCTGCTGGGTGGTGACCATCGAGGCGATCTCGGCCGCCATGGCCGAGCCGGCGCGTCCGGTGACCAGCAGCGCGGTGAGCACGGGGCCCAGCTCTCGGACCAGCGAGAGACCCACCACGGCGCCGAGCGACCCCTCGGCGCCGAAGCGCGAGAGGGTGTTGTAGCCCTGCAGCCCGAGCACCGCTCCCACCGTCGCGCCCGACAGGCAGACGATGGCCAGCGAGAGGACCCCCACATCGAAGACCTCGTTGACCAGGCGCCGCGCGCGAAAGGGCCGCCGCACGGCGTACGTGACGACCTCGCCGATGAAGACGACGATGCAGCCGAGGTGCCCCACCAGCGACACGGTGCGGAAGCCCAGCGCCTGCAGGGTCGGCGTCTTCACGAAGGCGCCTGCCACACCCCGGTCGCGCCCGGCGCCGGCCGCGGGTGTCCGTTGTGCTCCGCCTCGAGGAACTCGCTGACGCGTTTGTCGTCGCTGGCGAGCAGCTCGGCGGGCGAGCCGCACAGCGCCTGGCCGTCCACCATGAAGACGATGTGATCCGCCATGCGCAGCGATGAAGGCAGGTGGTGGGAGGTCAGGATCAGCGTGAGGCCGAGCTTGCGGCTCAGATCCGTGAGCAGGTGCTCGATGCGGCGCACGTTGACCGGATCCAGGCCCGAGAACGGCTCGTCGCACAGCACGATCTCGGGATCGGTCACGATCGCGCGCGCCAGCGCGGCCCGGCGCAGCATCCCCCCCGAGAGCTGGCGAGGATAGAGAGGCTCCGTGTCGGGCAAGCCCACGGCGGCCAAGCGGCGGCCCACCTCGGCGGCGATGTCCGGCTCCGCGAGGCGCGTGTGCTCGCGCAGCGGCAGGGCGACATTCTCGTAGACGGTCATGGAGTCGAGCAGCGCGCCGCCCTGGAAGAGCATGCCGATGTGATCGCGCACGCGGAAGAGCTCGCGCTCCGACAGCCGCGTGATCTCTTCTCCGGCCACGCGGATGCTGCCCCGATCGGGGCGCTGCAGGCCCGCCAGCAGGCGCAGCAGTGTGCTTTTCCCCGCACCGCTGCCACCCATCACGATCGAGATCTGACCGCGTCCGAAGCAGCACGAGAAGCCGCGGAAGACCTTCCGGTCCCCCAGCGAGAGAAAGATGTCTTCGACGCAGATCCGTTCGTCCATGACCTCACGCATCCGATGGCGGCGGCGCGCCCCCTCAGCGGGCCAGAGCTTAGCCGTTGCCGAGGCATGCACGACCGCGCCGATACGCGCAAGAGCCCCGTGTAAATCGGTCGGCGCCCTCGGAATCTTCAGGACTCTTCCGCGCCGCTACGCGGCCCGGAAGACGCGGCGGCGCAGACGCGGGCTCGCGCCGACAGCGCGCCTGGGGTACGCACTCCGCGCTCCGCATCGCCAGATCGGGGAGGGAGATCGCCGTGTCGCACGCGCTGGCCGTCAAGGTTCGCGCCGCCGCCCGCGCGCTGTGCCGGGATGTGGCCGGGCTGCGCTTCGCGCCACCCGTGACGCACGTGTACAACCCGCTCGAGTACGCGCGCCGCGCCCACGAGGCCTACGTCGACGCGTATGCCGCCGGCCCCAAGCGCGTGGTGTTCCTCGGCATGAATCCGGGCCCCTTCGGCATGGCGCAGACGGGCGTGCCCTTCGGCGACGTCGCGCAGGTGCGAGACTGGCTGGGCATCGAGGCGCCCGTGGCGCGACCCGCGCGCGAGCATCCCAAGCGGCCGATCCAGGGCTTTGCCTGCCCGCGCAACGAGGTGAGCGGCACACGCCTGTGGGGTGAGATCCGTCGGCGCTTCGCACGCTCGGAGTCGTTCTTCGCCGAGCACTACGTGGCGAACTACTGCCCGCTGGTGTTCCTCGAGCACAGCGGCCGCAACCGCACGCCGGACAAGCTGCCGGCCGCGGAGCGCCGCGCGCTGTTCGCCGCGTGCGACCGCCACCTGCGGCGCCTGGTCGCCCTGCTCGAGCCCGAGTGGGTGGTGGGCATCGGGGCGTTCGCCGAAGCGCGCGCGCGCGAGGCTCTTCCCGCTGGCGTGCGCGTGGGGCGCATTCTCCACCCGAGCCCGGCGAACCCGCGCGCCCAGAAGAACTGGGGACGCGAGGCGGCTCGCGAGCTCGCGAAGCTCGGTGTGTGTCGCAGCAGATCAGGAGGCAGAGCGTGAGAGAGATGATCCGTGCAGACGAGAGCTCGGGGGGGTGCGGCGCGCAGCGCCGCGTGCCTGCGCGGCCGCATCGCGCGCTGGTCCTCGCCGCCGCGCTGCTCGTCCTCGTCGCGTGCGGCGCGCCGCTGCGCTCGGCGGACGCAGGGCAGCGCGAGCACGGCGCAGAGGACGTATGGCAGCGCGAGGGCCGCGCGGCGGTCGCGCGGGCGCGCGCGCTGCAGCAGCGCACCGGGCCGGCGCGCAACGTCGTGCTCTTCATCGGCGACGGCATGGGCGTCACGACGGTGACGGCCGCGCGCATTCTCGAGGGGCAGCTGCGCGGCGAGCCCGGCGAGGAGAACCTGCTCGCCTTCGAACGCCTGCCCTACGTGGCGCTCTCCAAGACCTACAACACCGATGAGCAGGTGCCGGATTCGGCGGGCACCGCGACCGCCATGCTGACCGGCTCGAAGACGCGCGCCGGCGTGATCAACGTCGACGCACGCGTGGCGCGCGGCGACGCGGCGGGCGCCGTCGGCCACGCGCTGCCGACCCTGATCGAGCGCGCCGAGGCGCGCGGCCTTCACACCGGCGTCGTCACGACGACGCGCCTCACCCACGCCACCCCCGCCGCCGCCTACGCGCACAGCCCGGAACGCGACTGGGAGGTCGACAGCGAGCTCCCGAAGACCGCGCGCGAAGCGGGCTTTCGCGACATCGCGCGCCAGCTCGTCGAGTTCTCCCACGGCGACGGCCTGGAGGTCGCGCTGGGCGGGGGCCGCGCCTACTTCCTTCCACAGCACGCGCCCGATCCGCTCGACGCGCAGGCGCGCGGCGCGCGCCACGACGGACGCGACCTGATCGCCGCCTGGCGCAAGCGCGCCGCGGGCGCCGCGGTCGTCTACGACCGGACCGCGCTGCTCGCCGTGGATCCGCTGCGCACGGGCCCGCTGCTCGGCCTGTTCGCCCGCTCTCACCTGGCGTACGAGGTAGAGCGCACGAGCGCGACCACGGAGCCCTCCTTGGCGGAGATGACCCGGGTGGCGCTCGAGATCCTGCGGCGCGCGCCGCAGGGCTTCGCACTGCTCGTCGAGGGCGGGCGCATCGATCACGGTCACCACGCGGGAAGCGCGCACCGCGCGCTGCATGAAACCCTCGCCTTCTCCGACGCCGTGCGCGCGGCGCTCGAGCTGGTGGATCTGGAGAACACGCTGGTGGTGGTGACCGCCGACCACAGCCACAGCCTCACCATGAGCGGCTACCCGACGCGCGGC